>Ga0123355_10000600_pt1 | contig 48632 bp, 33 predicted proteins | sample TergutEmb28metaG_3_FD_89872 | JGI IMG/M metagenome (GOLD analysis project Ga0123355, IMG submission 89872) | Embiratermes neotenicus P1 segment gut microbial communities from Petit-Saut dam, French Guiana - Emb289 P1 | ecosystem: Host-associated > Arthropoda: Insects > Digestive system > Gut ...
AGGGTGACATTCCATGCAGAGGCGGGAGGATATCTTAGCTTTGGTTATGAATATGTGGAAAATGGTGAAACCCTTGAGTATTATCAGATTCCCACCCCATATGCCTATGATGGCTATGAGTTTATAGGATGGGCTCAAAACCCTTATGGCTATGTGGTTACAGATGATGTTGAGTTTGTGGCTCAGTTTGCGCCGGTTGAGACTGATTACAACTATTGATGCAGTTATTAACAGATATAGCGAATTAATTCGCTATATGAAGTCGCAGTACATGAGTACTGGGCGAGCTCATTCTCATGTGTTGCAACTATATGTTAGATGCAGCTTGTAAAAAACTGGTATGGTGCCATACCAGTTTTTTTATAGTGAAATAATTCGAAATCGGTCTCGCCTGTCGCGGCAAAATCGCCCTAAAACGCCTTATTTCGGCGTTTCAGGGTGCCGCTCGGGCGAGGCTGTTTCTCATTGATTTCACTATATGTAGATTTTATGAGCATTGTAATTAAGCCAAAATTTTGCCAGATGATTATCTCTTTGCCTGTATTGCTGTACTAGTACAGTAATACAGTTCGAGGGCAAATTGCTTCATAGATAAATCGCAAAAAGGTGATTGTTATATGTTGTGGGAGAAATTTTTCGTTCCTGTAACATGAAGTCAACTTTCACATGTGATGTATGGGCTCAAAATTATTGCGTTTCGAAGGGGGTGCGGTACATATCCATGGTGTGTATTAACATGAATTTAGATTTTTGGAGTGATTTTCACATGTATAGCGGGTTAAATTAATTCAAATAATGGGGTAGTACATATATAAATTTTGCAGTGTAATTGCTGTTTTTGCTATTAGCTTTGGGATAAAGGATGGATTTTACGGGCTTTTTTATGAGTAATTGTTTGCGCAACTAGCTTGAAATAAGGGTTTTGGAGCTTATAGCCGTGCTATGTTCCACGGGTATATTTTTGTGTAAAACGGGTCGTTTTTGAATCAGTTTATTACTAACTAATGAGCAAAAAGAGATTATACTTATCAAGTATTTTTTATCTGTTTTTCGCTGTGGTGTTGGTTGTTCACATGCCAGAACCAAGTACATAGAGTAACAAAGGAGCGATTGTATGTATTACACAAATAGAAAACCCAAGAAATTACAAGGATGGTTTCACTGGAAACGCCTGCTTGTGTTATTTTTTGCGATGTCTCTAATAGGGGTTGCGGTGTTTGCCTTTGGATATGACTCGGATACACCGGCAGATATTTATGGATATTCCCAGTATTACAATGAGATAGATAGCGATTATATTGAGTATTACGATGATTACATGGAAAGCGTTATCGGATATGCCCCTGAGTATTACGGCAGCTATTACAGTAGCTATTACGCATATGACTATGAAAGCCATTATGGGGAAAACTACGGCGATGAATATGACTTTGATATATATGAGTCACATGCCCCTTACGACAGTTACTATAATTATAGTGAAAGCGATGGGTATATCGGCATTGCTCCAACCAGTTTTATAGAGGTAACCTTATCCGGGCCAATGTTTTTTGGGGCAACGGGGTTACAACATCAAATTGATAATCTTCCTGCCGGTTGGACTTTGTATGTACGGCTAAATTTCCTTGGCGGCACGTTTGCGCAAAGTATTTTTGGTCCTGGGACTGCAGCCCAGCCGATTGTTATTGACGGTGGGCAAAACGTCATTATTGATACCAATGTTGAAGGCATAAATATGATGTGGTCAAGAACATATATGGTGCCGGCAATTGCCTACGCCAGCAGACATTTTGAAATTACGAACGGCACTCTGGAGATTAGAAATGTCACCCTTGCAGGGCAACGTAGTGGTTATAATTTTAATGGTGGCGTATTAGTTGATGGGGAAAATGCTACTTTTATTATGTCCCATGAGTCTGTACACAGTACACCGTCAAACATAGTTATAAGTAACCCACGCATTTTCGATACTTCTAGTGAAGTTTATGGCGGCGGCGTAGAGGTGCGAAACGGCGGTAGTTTTATAATGCATGCTGGCACTATAGGCGATTTATGCCAAGCAAGATATGGTGCTGGTGTATCTGTACGTGGAGTAGGTAGTAGCGGTCAGCGCAGCAGCTTTGAAATGAGAGGTGGCGCAGTTCATAAAAACCAAACCCTTCTTTCAACAATTATAGCTGACCCTAGCGTGTTATTGGGTGCAGGAGTGCATGTATCCGGTGGTGCCAGTTTCATAATGGTGGATTGTGCTGATACACCTGAGTCCCCACGAATATATCATAATAGAACAAATGGGCGCGGTGCCGGCGTAGCTGTAGTAGGTAGCCATGGTAATCAGCCATCAACATTTACTATGTATGGCGGTACTATTGGTATCGATATGGGAAGAGCCCCTTTAAATCCCACTCCGATGATTTGGACAGGTAATATGGCCTTACATGAAGGCGGTGGGGTCTATGTTGTTGAAGGTGCTAGGCTTACTATGAATGGCGGGTATATTTATAGCAACACATCTGGTGTGCATACAACATCCGATGTTGGAGGAGGGGTTTTGCCTGCACATTCACGTGGTGGAGGCGTATATGTTTCCGGAGCAAACAGTCGGTTTTACATGAACAGCGGTTTTATCGGCTACCCTACCACAGCAGGGGCACCAAGGGCCAATGGTGCTGCCCGGGGGGGCGGTGTGGCTGTAAACAACGGTGCAAGGTTTTATCTCAGCGGCGGCTCAATTTGGCATAATGCTAATCAGAATCATGTCTCAGGTGCTTGGCATCCAGAGGGTCTGCCGCACAGAAATGGTGCCGGTGTACATGTGGACAATAGCAGCACCTTGACTATGACTGGGGGTTATATCAGCCATAATGCGTCGTACCAAAGCGGAGGCGGGGTGTATGTCAACAATAACAGCACTTTTACAATGTCTAATGGCAACATACGCAATAACTCTGCTACCACCGAAGGTGGCGGCGTTAAACTTACAAGCGACTCTGTTTTTAATATGTCCGGCGGCACCATTGGTGGCGCATACACTCCTCCAGCATTATCATCGGCTGCCAACACCGCTGTCCGAGGCGGCGGTGTGGCTGTCTATGATGGCGCGACATTCACTATGACAGTACCGGCATCCGGCCCCGGTGGTTCTATACTTGGAAACAGTGCTTCTGGTGGTGGTGGTGTGGTAGTGGTTGGCGATGACGGTGACACAACTTCATTTACCATGCATAGCGGCACCATAGGCGGCAATCATGGTACCGGTGGTACACAAGGTGCGGCAAATATTGTTAGTGGCGGTGGTGTGCTGGTCTTTGGGGCACATGGCATATTTACAATGAATAATGGTGATATCCGTGATAATAGAACTCCAGTATGGAGTGGAGGTGGTGTAAACGTAACCAATCATTCAAGCTTTATTATGAATGGTGGATATATTCAACATAACACAGCCGTAATTTCCGGTGGTGGCGGCGTGTCTGTACGCTATGATGCTACTTTCACTATGAATAATAGTTCTTCAACCATAAGGAACAATGCATCCATACTTGGCAGCGGTGTACTAGCGTACAACCGAGGCCTGTTTACCATGAACAATGGCATAATTAGCAGCAACATCATCCATGCTGCCTCAAACGGTGATGTTTTTGGCGGCGGGGGCATTGGCGTCATAGCCAATGGTACGGTATATATGCATGGTGGTACCATCCGGGATCATGTTGTTAATGTGGGTACCGGTTTAGGAGACGGTGGCGGAGTGTGGGTAGGGATGGTTTCCGGGTTTGAGTCCGGCATCCACTTAAGTGGCATTAACCGCTTTACCATGACCAACGGATATATTGTCGATAACGAAGCTCGTCATGGTGGTGGTGTACTTGTAGAAGGGGGCGACCTTATTGTTGGCGCACCCGGTGCACTTACCCGCAATCACTTTATTATGACCGGCGGACATATTCGTGGAAACGAAGCAAGGCAAAATGGTGGGGGTTTGCATATTAGAGATAATGGCATACTGCAAATGTCTGGGGGGACAATCGGTGGTACAGCCGAGGCACATGCTAATGTCGCAAATATAAATGGTGGTGGAGTTTATCTTCGGGATAGTTCCTTCACCATGTACGATGGGCACATTCGAAATAATGCCGCTTACGAAGACGGCGGTGGTGTATGGGTGCATATGGATGCGTCCTTTACCGCATATGATGGACATATCACTCACAACGAAGCCGGGCGCATGGGCGGCGGAATTTTTACAGAAAATCACGAATATGCCTGTCCGCTGCCCACCAACCGCATACCACCCCCGGCAGGCATTGCCGTGGGGGCGCAAATAGCCTACAGCAATCTCACACTCCAAGGGGTTACCTTTGAAAACAACAAAGCCAACCAAATATGGTGGCCTCCTGAGAACAGAGGAGCACTCACTCATCTAGGATTTGCCACAACCAGCCAGCCTTCACACATCCCTACATCAATACGGCATCCACTAAACAACTATGATATCAATTTTAGGGTTCCTGTACTGCGTTATGACTTCTTTAAGACAGATTCAGGCATTTATCGGCAGTCAGACCCCACGATTAACCTGCTGGCAAACGCACAGTTTAGGCTTTTCCGCAATACAAACCCAGAGCTTAGCCCTCCTATGGGTACCGGCCCTGACTACTTAGTTACTTTACCCCTTGGCCCCGGATGGGAGGAAGTCTCCTTTGTAAACAATATCTATACCAGCCCTGGGGCGGGCAGCACCACCCCCCTTGGTTTTTATATAGACCCTAGGCATACCTATCAATTGATGGAGATTGTGCCGCCGGCAGGTTTTCAAATGCCAATGGGCCAATGGCGTATTACTGTAACAAGCGGCAATATTAATAACACTATCATCATAGGCGGCACCCCAATGCCGGGTATGATTCGTTCCACTGACTTGCCTGCTATAGCAAACCATCCCATATCTCCGCGGAATAACCTGTTTTACGTTGGCAACTGGGATGCTTTTGAACTCCCTATGACCGGTGGTAGCGGCATGAACATGGTTGTTTTATCTGGGACCTTGCTCTTTGGTGTTGTTGCTGTATTAATGGTTTTCGCGGTTGTTGCGGCTAAGAAAAAGGCAGTGATAAGCACCCCATACAAGCACAGCTATCAGAAATAAAGTGGCTGGACGCATAAGGATATTTCGAATTATTTCACTATATAGAGGGATTTGCATAAAATTAATTTGCATAAATTGATTATCATACGTCAAATTAATGCACTCCAAGCGGTAAATCCCGCAAATACTATTGTCCTGTAACGGCTTTTAAGGCTTATAGTCGTGATTAGTTGATTGTATGTATTGAGATAATACTGATAAACGCAATTAATATGGGGGTTACTTGATATCAGATAATCTTCTTGTTTTTATGTAATATTATTGTGATTAATGCAAGATTTAACTGTTTACTAAGCATTGAGAAGGTCATATGATTTAGACAATGTATATAATCCATGGGAGGTGGCCTAATGAAAAGCCCATCAAAACTAACGCTAGGACAAAAGCTAAAGATGATTAGAGATATCAAGGGGTTTACCCAGGGATTTGTAGCACAAAAAATAAAAAGGAACACAATGTATGTAAGTCGTCTGGAGTCAGGTCAGGCAGATTGCAGCAATACAATGCTTGTCGAAATAAAAAAAGCTATGCAAATCGAAAATGCCCCTTTGCTTGAACATGAACTAATCGTTTATAGAAACCGCTTGATTGTATGTAATGACCTATTAAACGCCGGGCGAACATATGACGCGAGGGAAGCATATATTAACCTATTTCCGTTATATATCTTATCTTACGAACAAGATTTGGCTTTTTTGCATTCAATGACTGAAGTCAGGCTTTTGTTTCAAGAAAATAATTTCCTTGCAGGAGAAGAAAGACTAATCGCTGCCGAAGCCTATCTTGATAAAATAGGAAATGATGGTTTTCATCTATACCACTATAACAAAGCTAAACTTTATATCTATAACTGTGATAATAAAAATGCGTTGCGGCATTTATTAAAAGCACATGCAATCAAAAGCGATGACTTTAGAAATGAGATACAATTGTTGTTAGACATCGGGATTTGCTATTGTGATATGGGGCGGCCTCTTTTAGCGATTGTTTATTTAGAGCGTGTTTCGATACTAACTCGTGATGAACGATGCAGTAGTTTTCAAGCTTACATAAACCTCGCACTGGCAGCAAGCTATTTTTCAATAAATGAGTTGACCAGGGCAAAAAATCTATATGAAAATGCAATACTATATATGAGGGCAATCAATGATACAAAGATGCTTTGTGATTCCTTGGGCAACCTGGGTATGCTTTATTGTTTTATGGGCAATCCAGAGGATGGTTTAGCATTATGTAATGAAGCACTTATTTACTACAATGATTTGCATCTTGAGCAGCAACTATTATATGAGAGATTGCTAATAAGCAGAGCATGGTGCTTGCTAAAGTTGAAGGCACATCTCCAGTGTAAAGATGTTTTAATGGAAGGAAGAGATTTGACCGGAGGGAAATTGGGTATCATGTTTGATGCACTAGGCCATTTAATGACTTTGGATGAAATATCTTCCACCGATTATATAGAAACAGTTGCCATTCCATTTTTTGGCAAATCTGATTTTGTAAATAGGTATTATGCTATTCATTTTTGCGATATCCTTGAATCACATTATGTTAAACGCAAGTCCTTAAAAAAGGCCAAGATTATTGCGTCTATTTCACGTGATATATATAAAGAAATGCTTCGTGTGTCGGATGATACTATAGCGGAGCAGACGTTTAGCGCATCTTTGGTTACACGAAAGAAAAAACCCTTTATCCAAACGTCAAAACAGGACGAGGCCGTATAGCAAGTTTACGTTTAAAGCATAAATTGTTATATTCTCCAGCGATTGGTCATTTGGCTTGTTGCGCTCCTTGTTCTCATGTATTGTGACTATAATACGCCATTCCCAACTGAGTCCGATTGCTGACGTTCAGCTTTTCCATAATTACCACAATATTATTGCGCACTGTCCCTTCGCTAAGGTACAGCTGTGTGGCTATGTCTTTATTTGGTAACCCCTGAGCTACCAGTCTTGCTATATCCTGTTCCCTTGGAGTCAGTGTCTCTAGGGCCGGGTTTGCTACGGGGGCTATTTTTTTTAGTGCTTCTGCGTCAAGGACTCCTATGCCGTCTAATAATATGCGCAGTTTGCCTGCTATAGAGGATATTTTATCGGTTTTTATCAGATATCCGTCGGCACCGGCGGCTAGGGCTTGTTGTATGTTGGCTCGGTCATCGAAGGTTGTTAACATCATTATTTTCACAGTTGGATTTTGTTTTTTTATCAGCCGGGTTGCTGCAATGCCGTCTGTGCCTGGCATATGGATATCCATTAGGATTATGTCAGGCGTGGTTGTTTGGCATATTTCTACAGCTTCGGTCCCATCTTTAGCTGAGCCGATTATTGTAATATCGGCTTCCCGTGACAGGCTTATTTCCAGACTTTTTCTGATTAACTGGTCATCATCGACTATTAGCAATTTCATCAGGGCACCTCGCTTCGTATTGGTATTACACAAACCACTCGGTATTTTTCTCCTTGGTCGATTGTCAAACTGCCCCCTACAGAGGCGGCGCGATAACGAAGATTTCTTAACCCATTACCAAAGGTAGTTCTTCTCTTGGACACCACATGATTTTCCACGCAAAGGCGTACTAGTTTTGGCGTTGCGTCCAGGTTTACATTGATAATCTTTGGTTTTGCATGACGGAGGGCATTGGTCAGGGTTTCATTGATGCAAGCTTCTAGCACCCCCCAAATATGCACCGGCACATGGTTGGTGTCACCAAAGGATTTAAACTCAACCTTTGCCCCTGGGAAATCTCCGCAGATATTTCTCATGGCTTCCACGCCAAGTGTTGTTACAGGAGCCAGATTATGTACCGCTTCACGGATTTTCTCAGCTCCTTTTTCCAATCGTTGTAATGCGGCATCGTATAGCTCTAAAGCACTCGTATCCGCGCCATCCAAGCCGTCCCGCGCTACCTGAAGTGACATATATGCCGCCACTATTTCATGTCCGGCATTGTCATGTATTTCTCTGGCAATACGGGCCCGCTCGCTGACAACCGTCATGCGTTCAACTTGGGCTGTGGCTGTTTGCAGGTCGGTTTGCAAATCTTCCAGCTCATAGTATCGCTCGGCTTGAGCGTCCCGGCCTTTGAATCCCCGTACCCGGGATTTTTCCCATTGACCCAGAAAAAAACCAGCAAGCCCTGCAAGGGCACCAATAGCTCCCATGTGTAAATCCATATAAAAAACCCCAAGTCCAAGAATCGTCCAATATTTTCGATAATACATAGCCGAAAACAAAGCCAGCCCCATCCCAAAGGGGAAAAATATTGCGCAAGCCATCACATCAACAATCACGGTGTAACTGAGCTTTGGCACAAGCCACCGCAGCAAGACCATACACAACATAAAAAGCATAAGAAAAAAGCCTATAGCGTCGCCGGTAATAACCCAGCGAGCAACCAATAGGCCAAATCCTATATATTTACATGCTATAAAACAGATTTCAGGAAGGGTAAGGTCCCTCATACCAACCTCCGTTTTCCTCCATATAACAAAAACGCTACCGTAAATAAGAACATTGCCAGTATACCAAGCCAGAACTGCCCGCTCAAGCCGTATTCCACAATGGCCTCAAGAGACCGGTTAGCCCATTGGGCAGGGAACAAGGCACCGATATACTGCAGGAAGCGAGGCAACATAGAAAATGGGAGCATCAATCCGCTAAGGGTTGCCACCATGGTAATAAGCACGGCAAACACAGCAGAACTGGCTTCCTTGTCCTTAAACAGACAGCTCCAGACGAAGGAAAGCCCAATAGAAGTTGCCGCGAGGAAAGCATAGCATATAGTAAGTCCAACCGCAAAATAGAGTTCCCAGCCATTGAGGGCAAAGCCCAAGATTCCGATTATTATAGATAGCACTGTCATGGGAATCATAGCGGATAAAAAGTTCTGCACCAGGTAGCTCCGCATTGTGACGGGCCCTGCCAGGATACGGATAATCGTGCCGTCCATTTTATCAATCTGGATGCTACGGGCGACATAAAATCCGCCAAAGATTATCAGCAATGCCACAAGAAATGGCAGTCTGTTTTGTTCCGCCGCAAGTGGACCGAAACCGATATCCGGGTTAAGGATAATTAGTGCCAAGGGCATTGCGCAGTTGAGAATAAGAGACGCGGGGCTTTTTATCCCCCGTATAAAGGCATATTTGAATACCGTCAAAATGGCCGCCTCCTTGCTACGATAGCCACGATTACTGCCGCCGCTATGACATAAATACCGATGAATCCGGTATAAATCATGGCCTGGCTAATATCGTTTTCGATTATAAGATTAAAGATAGCATTTGTTGCGAGTGCGTTGGGGGTTGCACGCTGGAAAACAAAGTTGAGTGCTGTACCTAGATTAATTGTACCGAACATATTGCCTGCAAGAATCGTCGTGCTCCACACAATCGCGTGAGTAGCTGCTTCAGCTGTGCCTTTTTTAGGTATCAACAAAAACAGCAGCATTCCCATTATTTGAACAAAAATTGTAAAGACGAAAATAATTAACCCAAAGGCCCATAAGTTAGGTACATAGGCATCGTAGATAATTGCGTTGGCAAGGAAAATCAAAGCACTGGAAACCAAAGATACAACGGTGCTGGCAACAGCATTGGAAGCGATGAACTTACCTAAAGATGCAGGAGAAGCAAGCAACCGCCAGCGGCGCGCGCTTTTGAAGTCGTCGTATAGCAAATCATAAATCAGAGATAATCCAAAAAAGGCGAACATAACCATAATGATAGCGGAAACTATAGCATATTGAACGCTCATATCAATAATGCCACCTGCGCCTGCATCATCTATTACAACATTTAATACCTCGTTATTAATAACAGAAATCGCCACAGGTAACAATATAAAGACTAATAGATTAAGAGGGTGTGTGGCTATGCGCTTGAAATAATGTCTGATAGTCGTCGTCATTATGCACCCTCCTCGCCATCACGCAGGCTGCGTCCTGTAAGGGTCAAGAACACATCCTCTAATGTAGCCTTATCTGCGGAAATATTGCCTATTCCGCCGTGACGCATTGCGATTTCCATGATACGGTTAAGATTACCGCTGTCTGCACCGGAAACTATACAATAGTTATTGCCATTGACAGCAACACTCTTTACCCCTGAGATTGCACGGATTTCATCTGTTAGGGCATCTGATGGGGTCAGGGCTATCATGCGGATGGTGTCTTCGTGTTGGATACGGCCTACCAATTCTTCCAGGCTGCCTTCGGCTATTACTCGGCCTGTGTCCATGATTGCAATCCTGCTGCAAATGGCCTGAACTTCTTCCATATAGTGAGTGGTATAGATTACAGTGGTACCTTCCTCGGCTATTTTCTTAACGGATTCTAAGATATGATTTCTGGATTGTGGGTCGATGCCTACAGTAGGTTCGTCCATGATAAGGAGTTTGGGGCGGTGGACTAATGCGCAGCCGATATTGAGACGACGCTGCATACCGCCGGAAAACTTTTTAGGACGCTTTTTTGCATGTTCCGTCAGGCCTACAAAGGCCAGTACACGATCTACATTGCTTTCAAGGTCTGCACCCTTAAGGCCATAGATTTGCCCAAAGTAACGTAAATTTTCCCTAGCGGATAGGTCGCTGAACACAGTGATTTCCTGAGTAACCAAACCCATTTCCCTTTTTATATCAATATTGTTGATATGCTGCTTCTTTCCAAAGACTTGGATATCTCCTGAGTCTACAGGAATAAGCCCAGCCAGAGAACGGATTGCGGTGGTTTTACCTGCACCATTGGGGCCGAGTAGGCCAAGGATTTCTCCCTGAACGACATTCAAGTCAAGATGATCTAGGGCCATGGTGTCGCCATAGCGTTTTACTAGGTTTTTCATTGTTGCAATCATAATGATGCCTCCTTCGATTTTGTAAGTTTTGCATAAAAAAGGCGTATGGTGCCATACGGATTTTTTATATGCTAGGAAATTGCTTAGCAATTTCTAGGCGGCGTGTCGGAAACAAAAGTGCGCTTCGCGCATTTTGTTCTGCAGGTTGCCGTAACTGGTTTTCATGTATGAATTATATTGCGCATGGGTAGGGTAGGGTAGTTACATTTGTCATTAGTGATATAATGCCAATAAAATGCATTCGTTATGCGGAGGAATCCTATGGCTCATATATTAATTGTAGAAGATGACAGGGACATTAATGATCTGATTGCCAGAAACCTAAAGCTGGTAAGCCACACATATAGGCAGGTCTTTGATGGTATAACAGCCGCCGCCACAGCCGAAAAAGAAGATTTTGACTTGGTCCTGCTGGATGTGATGCTTCCTGGGCTGGATGGCTTTGAGGTTATACAAAAAATATCGGCTACACCCACGATATTTATCACCGCAAAAGACGGCCTTTCCGATAGGCTTACTGGTCTGTCCCTTGGCGCAGATGACTACATCGTAAAACCCTTCGAAATGCTGGAATTACTGGCTCGTATAGAGGCAGTACTGCGCCGTACCAAGAAAAATAACGCCGCCTTCAACTTGGATAGTGTCACCGTAGATATGACCACCCGGACAGTCAAGGTTAAGGGCCGGGAAATCGATTTATCTCCTAAGGAATTTGATTTGCTTGAGGTCCTAATCCGCAACCAAAACATAGCCCTATCCCGGGAAAAGCTCCTAGAGCTTGCCTGGGGCTACGACTACTTTGGAGAAACCCGTACTGTGGACAACCATATCCAAAAACTGCGGAGCAAACTAGGTTGGGAAGAGCGAATCAAGACGGTTTACAAGCTGGGCTACCGTCTGGAGGTCAAAAGATGAGGCTAAGACTATACTTGGCCACATATCTGCTTTTTATTGTGATTCTATTCTCATCTCTGGGGATTGTGTCTACCTTCATGACCAACACCCAGATAAATATGTATACAGATAAATGCATCCGGGAATTTCATTCGATTTCAAGTGCATTGTTTTTCGACCTTCACGCTTTGGTAGGCCAGGATAGGTTTTTTGCTCAAGAAATAGCCATTCTGGTGGATGGCTATATTTCGTATTTCTATCAGCACGGGATTATTATTGAGGTAACGGAATACGGCCATACAGCCTATGCCGGAGCGGTAGTTTCTTATATTACCTTGGAAACGGGGCAATATATCCATATATCGGGGGCATTGCCGGCTCCTTTGGAAATATTTCGACTGTATTATTTCTATAATATAACTGCCTATATGGAGGACATGAGTCGCATACAGAACATATTACTTATGGTATGTATTATTTTCTCGGTGATAACGGCCTTTGCGCTATACATCATTGTGGCTCGATTGTTTAAGCCCCTAGGTCTTATTTCCAAGGCAACCCGTAATATAGCAAGTGGCCATTATAACGAAAGAATCCATGTAAAAGGCAGTGGTGAGCTGACCCAGGTAGCGGAAGACTTTAATCAAATGGCGGAGCAAATCCAAGATCAAATCTACCATTTAGAAAGAGTTGCCGCCGAAAAACAGCAGTTTATCGATAATTTTGCCCATGAAATACGCACCCCCCTGACATCTATTTTTGGCAATGCTGAATATATGCAGCGAGCATTGTTGGATGAAGGAGAGACAATAGAGCTTACCCAGTTAATCATGAACAACTCCACACATATGAAGCAAATCGCTAATTCATTGCTGCAATTGGCCACACTACGGGACTATACCCCGGTTGTAGAGGAAATTCCTATAAGACGGCTATTCGATGATGTAGGTAAAACTATGTACGATTCCTTGCTTGAGAAAAAGGTTACCCTCAAATGCAAAATAGGCACAGACAGTCTTTGGGGCCAAGAGGACTTGATTAGAAGCTTGCTTCTTAATCTATGCTATAACGCGGTAAAAGCCTGCGAAAAAGGCGGCATAATCGAGCTGTCTGCAAGGGAAAATTGGGATTACATCATCCTATCCGTAAAAGACAATGGCCACGGAATAGCCCCTGAAAATTTGCATAAGCTAACAGAGCCCTTTTTCCGGGTGGATAAGGCCCGTAGCCGGGAGGCAGGGGGGATAGGCCTTGGATTGACCTTATGCAAGCAAATCGCCGATGTCCATGGCGCAAAGCTTATTGTGGAGTCGGCTCTAGGGGTTGGCACAATGGTATCTGTAACTTTTACAACTCCATGACAACTTAGAGATAAAGCCGAGACAATTCCGTATTAGTATAGTGCCATAAATATTAGGGAGGGTCACTATGAAAGACACAAAATTCAGTTATACAGTAAAAGCGTTCGCGTTTTCACTGCTGGGGATATTACTCCTTAGTGGCATTTATCTTGCGGCCAATCGATATATCTTTGCGTCAGCCACAGATAGGGAAATTCATCTAGCTCCAACCAACCCAGAGGTCCCGCCACTAACCCGCCTAGATGTATTTCCTGAGGGGTATCCCCACCCGGAGTTCATAATCCATGAAATGGAGGGCTCCCAAGTACTCCTAACCCCCAATGCACTTTCCGCGACAGAAGCTGCCCATGAAGGCTCAAAATATGTATGGGAAATGTTTGGGACCGATATCACTGGCAAAACTGTATCCATGTATGTAGATAACTTCCCTTCTAGCACCCGCACTCATTGGAATGGGGTGGTATTTTCGGTACATCCCATCTATGACATGGTAATCCATTACCGTTTTTCCATAGACACAGTTACAGGGGAGCGGATAGCGATAGCCGTTGCCGACTGGTTTCCCATCGAGGAGCATGGTGAAACCGTATCCGGCGGCAGTCATGAACGTCTGATTGAAATTTTTACAGAAATAGCGGCGGACTATGCCCAGCGGCATTTTAACTTCTCAACGGTTGAAAGCGTCTCATATGAAGGTATGCGCTCTTTGGCAGACTATCAAACAATACTCGAATGTGATGAGGGGGTAGAGCATACCGTAATCCAAGGCAATTTCCCATGTCATGCCATTATGAATGGTGAAACCCTGATGGATTTTACCGCAGTGGATAACACTGGCCGCTCCGCCCGTCTTGCCATCTCTATGGAAAGAATGAGCCTTAACGCCCTTACCACTGGGCACAATGATATTATGCCGGGACTTGACGCGGCAAGGGCAACCCCTGAGCCACCTGCTCCCCACACCTATTGGTCATCAGTCCCGATTAATCCCGGTGACGCACCAGGGCTGTCCCTTTACCTAGGACGCTCGTCTATCTTGGCGGTACAACTCCAACCGAGTGTAGACTTTCATATGTTCTATATGGCTCCGATACCAACCCTGGAGCTGACTCATACTCAGAACCTACCCCTGGATTGGCAATATATCAGTATGGATTTTGAAGATGCAAATGCACCCGTGTCTGTTAATGTAACCCGCCGTAGAGCAGACCAAGTTGGCCACAACTACAGCTTAGATTTTATAGATATTCCAATGCCAAGCGGGTTGCAGCCTAGCGCATTTGGATTCAGGATTCCTGTGCTTGATGATGGATACGACTATTTCTACTTCGTGCGCATCGTATGGGAAGATGGCTTTATTCACAATGCATTTCGTGTAAACAGCGGAGTCCACCCGGAAATTGGCGAAGATGTACCCGAAGAACCAGACCAAGATTATGCATCTGGTCCGGTATGGGTTGTGCAGCCGACTATTTATCATAATCGTATAAGGCAATGTAACTGCGGCCAATTTGTCAGCGCCGATTGGCAAACCATTGACCCGGTTACAGGGCAGGTATCCGGCGAGCATCTTGGACACGGCGGTCACGGTCCCGCCTTGGTATATGACCAAGCGCGAAACTTGTTTGGTCATCCAGGTTATGGCTTCGGGTATCATGACATGCTGGGGATGCATCAAATTAATGACTTCCTAAACATGTTGAATAACAACTATGCAGAGTTCTACTGGTGGCGTAATCCCACAGACGGGCTTATAGCCATAGAAAGCGTAGACTCCGCCATTCGGAATTATTATGACTTTGAGTATGTAAACGAGGGCAATAATCTTGTCCGGCGTGAATTTTGGTACCTGCCCACAGAGGCTCACTCAGGTCGCTTTGCACTAATGTACAATGGGGTGTTCGAAACGGATTTCATCTTTGATGGGGTAAATATCCGTTTTGCAGAGTGGGAGCAGCTTCGTGACAGTTCCACCATGTCCGTAAGCCAAAATGGCAGATGGGGTCTGGTAGACCGCCGAGGCAATACCCTCATACCATTTATGTTTGAAAACCTAGTCATCATTGATCAAAACACAGCCTTTGCCAGGCATAACGGCAGATACGGTATATTAAGCTTGCCACGAACTATAGAAAATATGGAGTGATGTTTTCTGATTTGGTTCTAACATTATTCACAAAAAATCCGTATGACGTCATACGGATTTTTTGGTGGTAATTCCCAATGCATATGTATGACAGGCGGCCATAACATGTACAAACAGGGGCTTTTTTGTTGACACTTATCACTTCGTATGATATATCATTTTCATTAGTATCCTTTGGTCAAACGGAGGTAATGCCATGAAAGTATACAAGTCTTTATTTTATCTCATTATATGCCTTTCCATTCTCATTCTTTTCTCAGCTTGCGGTGACGGCCCTCCTATAGAAGGTGCAACAGTGCCTGCTCATACGGATGTAAACGAACCCGATAGAACCGATGGTCCCGTAACCGTCCCGGACGCGGGTATTAATGTTGCAATTGAATTTGTCAATCCCAGCTCAGTTGGCATGGCTACTGCGCTAGATACAAGGCTTTTTGTTGCCGCACAACCATCTATGATAGGCTTTGTAGATTATCTGCGCGTAACGGATTTTGAAACATTAACCACCCGTATTATCAACGATTTGTATGAGCTATCTACGAATATATATTTTTATCGTGTTGATTTGGATATTCCCCTCGCTGATATGCAGATTCATTCCAGAGCCAACTTTTTAGCTGAATTTGGCCGTCCAGAGTTCTTTACATACAGAGAACTGAATAATCATCAAAGAGAAAGTCTACATCGGCAGCTTGGCATTTCCGTGGAAGGCTCCCTTTCTGGCTGGTATGGCTTGGACGAGGTCCTTTATGCATTGGAAACAGGAGAGGGATATGAAGGTACTATCCATGCTCCCCAGCAAAGAATATTGGATGCAATGGCCCAGGGGCTTCCTCCATCTTCTACCGGTCATGTAATCAGCCACTTTGACCCAGGGTATCTCAATGTGCTGATTACAGATTTTTATGATTTCCGAGGAAATAATCCTAGGGTTTTTGCGGAGCTGGCTAATCAGTTCTTCAATCAGGGGCTTGCGGTGGGAGTTATTGCGGTAAGGAGCGGATTTGCCGGGGATTTGCCGGACTTTAGGCGTCCAGGGGAATCTATTACAATGGGTGCCATACCTTCATGGCTCAACCCTGGCGGTCATGATGGTCGCATAGGCCATGAGCTTAGGCCGTATTATATACTCCTTGCCGGGCAATATGAGGATGTTGCCGGGATTATTCATAGCTTTACGGATACCCTGGTGCTTACCTTTGGGGAGGACCGCTATCGTCATGTAAACTACGATATGGTGCTGTATTATGGCCTGTTTGCGGACTCTACATTCGCTTTACATGGGACAGGAGTTACATTAGGCGGCAACATGAGGCAAGCAGCGTTCAACCAAGATGAAGGCACATATGAGCTAAGCGTCACCAACCGCCAGCAACAATCCAATACCCTTACAGTATCCATGATTTACGAGCAAAATCCAGTTTTGGATACCCGTAGCCTAGGACTAGAGAATTTTAATATCACATACTCCCTTACAGAAATAGGAAATGGTGCTCCCAACACAGATGTTGTATCCGATAACCGATTCGATGGCGGCAATATACTAACTCTGGATTTCGAGTTTGCTCACGTCCCTCCGGGGAAATATATCTTGGAAGCCCGAGTAGAAATAACCCCGCCTAGTGGCCGGGCATTTAATAACCTAATGAGAACGCAATACTCTAATCTCTCCAACTGGAGTGAGTTTATCGCACCTGGCCGCCTGTTCGACCTAATAGACCGCAGGCTGCCTATTGCAATAGAAAATAACAGCTATCTAATAGATTTCCCTGATGACGAGTTTAGGTTTAACCAGACCATCGGTTTGGAGGAGTTTACACAATCCCTTGAGGCAGCGGCACTGGCAAGTATGGTGCCTATTGAGTTGGTAGTTATTCGTTTTGTAATAGAAGTTCACTAAATAATAAGGAGGAGATTCGCGTGAAAACAAGAAACGCAATTCTTACTGTTGTACTGTACTTAGTGCTTGCGGCAATTCTAATAATAATTTTCAGCGGTGGCAGGCTGGTGGATAATATTGAAGGGATATCCGGCTTCCATCGGGATTGGCTCAACCAAGGCTGGGCCGGGTTTGGCAGATATGGGCAGCTTCTTGCTATTGGCCTTGGCGGGTTGACCTTGCAATTTATTTTCAATATTGCCTGCTATGGCTGGTTTTGCCGACAATGGGATTCCGAACGCCCAGGCATTGGTAGCGTCATTTTCATGCAGGTAATCGTAAATATAATTATCGTAGTGGTTGCCATTGTTCTTTCTGTATGGCGGCTTATATCCATTAAATACGATATCACCGGTACTATTGTTGGGGGTGTTTTCACCAGCGCGCTTGTTGCCTGGCTACCTCTTATAGCAATGGTTGTGTTGTTGATTCAATTAATCTTAAACCTGCTGGTTTTTGTACCACCAATAGTAAATACACGGCGCGTAAATAGGAGGTAGTAACATGCCCGATAACTATATCTTGATTGGAGTAGGGGGCACAGGTGCCAAGGTACTTGAGTCCTTTGTACATCTTGCAGCATCAGGGGCCTTTGGCAATCATTTTAAAGGGAAAACGGTGCATTTGCGTACCGTAGATATGGATACCGGCAATGGTAATCTGGACCGCCTTGAAAAGCTCCTAGCAAGTTACTCAGGCATGGTTGCCGACGGAAAATCCCCCCCTGTATACGATATTTTCAAGAGATACCAAAGTGCCTTCCCTAAAGAAAGCCACGATAATCCTAAAAAGGATAGAGCATGGCATCCCATTAATATTCAGTATAAGGTAGAGGGAGTCAGTGATTTTTCATGGTCGGCAGGCTTGCCGGATACCAATCCTAATCTATCCAACCTGTTTCAGGTAACCGGCGGTAATGTAGACGACAGACAGCTTCTCGATGCCTTATTCAGTAATGCAGATAAGGCTCTGAATCTTAAACATGGCTGCTCTGGTGTGCCTCGTGTTGGGTCTATAATATGGAAGCGCGCATTCGAAGAGGATTTGGAAAAGCCCGTAGGCAGCTTCTGGAAGGGATTATTTAATCAGCTGCCCCCAATAGACGGTGACGGTACCAAGATACTTCTTGTTGGTTCAATTTTCGGCGGCGTTGGTGCTAGTGGTATCCCAACAATTTTTCGCAAGCTATATGAATGGAAGTTCAAAGACCTTACGATAGCCACAAACAATAATTCCCTGGGACTTATGATGATGCTCCCATATTTCAGCTTTGCCCCTAGCGAGGGTGAAAAAGGTGCGGAACCTGACGAATTTATTTTGAACTCGAAACTTGCCCTTAGATACTACAAATCCGCAGACCTCTTTACCGAAGCTATGATTCAAAAAGTATACATGGTCGGTGATGATGTTAGGGGCATGAGGACCCTTAACGGAAAGCCTGTAGACACAAACCTAAGCGGTACCAACCAGCGCAACCCCGCAATGCCAGCAGAGCTTGTTGCAGCACTTTCGGCAATGGACTTTTTTGTCAATGCTCATCCGGCAAAGGAACAGCATCTAAACAAAGAAAAGCAATTGGTTGTAGCAAAAAAACATGACAAACCCAAGGACAATTGGCAGAACCTGCCCTTTGAAAACGAGGCAAAGGCCGCACTTACCGGGCTTACGCTATTTTCTCTTGTCCATGAAGATATTTTTGCCCAGTTTTGCGGAGATTTTCGTAATATGCTGGACGATGATAGGTTTAACCAACTCAGTAATGTAAGGCTCGAATGGGAAGAGCATGACAATTTGATAAGTGCCTTTTGCCGCCGTTTTCTTGAGTGGATGAAGGAATTAGAGATAAATGAGCTGTCTCTTTTGGATATAGATGGCTGTAAAGAGTTCCTTAACGATGAGCTCTTTAGCCTTGACGGTAGCTATAGATATAAGCCGATTTTCAAAAATGATAAGAGTAGCAGCTTGGATCAATTAATAAAAATAATGCGCAAGCATAAGAAGGCAGATGACCATCTGCTGCGCAATCTTGTTCTGTCATTAATGAACGCGTGTAATCAGAGAAACTAAGCAAACTTATTTTGAATCATTAAAGGGGTGACTACTATGCCGCGATTCTGGTGGCCAAAGCATAAAGAAGATGAGAATTTTGCCAGCCTTGCAGTTAATCATGGGAATAATCTGGGGTTAGGCAAGCTTGAAACATTGCAGCATATCGAAGCCGCGCTGGATACCTCCAACACGAGCTTTGAAGATGTGCGTTCGATACCCGATGTGTGGTGTAATACCAATATTTTCGAAATGATTCTGACTCTTGATATGTCCGTAAATCATGACCCCATTGTCAAACAGTATAAAGAGCATCTGGAAACCGAATGGCGGGCTTTAATTGCGGCAATTGTCCTTGGTAAGGAGATAGGCGTTCAAGAGAAACCAATCTCTCCAAACCCACAAAATGTGTATGCAAGCGATGCCATCGAGCTGATTCCAAATAATCAATATTGGGATAAGCCCGAGGGTGCTGGGTGGCTTTGGAAAGAGTCAAAATTGTATGTGCTGGGGCCGGAGAGTAGTAAGCGTGTTATTGCAATAAGTTCTCCCATTACAATGCTGTCCCCAGCTGCGGATTGCTGGGAGGCAATTTATAACTACAAAGACGCCTTTCCCTGGGTCAACAGAAGAGAGGAAACCTATCAAGAGCCGGACACAGCAACAAATACCATGGTTACAAAAAAGCGGTATTTCTATTCTGTAACCGAGCCCGCAAAAAAAATGGACATTAACTCCGCCAGAATTATGTATTGCTGGCTGCAAAAGATGCTTATCTATTTACAAGGCAATATGGATAGCATTCTCCCAAGCAGGTCAGGATATGAGAAAGCCGCTGTCGTAAGGACATTGCTTGCACCTGATGATAATTTAGGCTTTACCAATTTGGGGCTTATCCAAGGATTTATGCAGTCAATTTTGCAGCAATATGGCTCTATAAAGAATGAGCAGCTTGATATTTCCCCTCCGAGGTTTACATCTATTACGGATTTGACGGCGGATACAGGATTCAGGCCTCGCAGCAGCGATGTTCAAGCGGAAACCCCTAATGCGGAGGATGGATCCAAGCTTCTGTTTATCGAGCGTTCCAAGGTAAAGAGCAGCGGCTATTCCATGGGACGTCCGGCAGGTGAGCTATCTGGTTACGGAACCCACTCCGTGCAAGCCCTTATTACCGACTCCGAAAACGGCGGTGTTATAAGGAGTAAACTGGAAACTGCTGATGAACCGGTTCATATTCTCTTCGATGACGAAATCTTCGCCGACTCGATTTACTATATTCCATTCAGCGTCCCCGGCCCCGATAAAAACGCAAAGCCTAACGAAGAGCCCGAACGCTATAAAAAGTGGATGGAAAGATATATTGGAGCCGTTGCCGAAAGTGGTAAAAAGGCTCTTAATCTTGACGATGCGCAGCTAAACAAGCACGGAGTTCCTCAGAATCTTGTGCCGCTTCCCTTTACTCCTAGGTTCGTAAAGCTGTTGGATAACCTTGGGGGAATAGATGAGATTGCATACAATCTGGAAAGTGAAAATGACAGGATTTCCGCATCTGTGTCCATCAAAGTGCAGAGCTATGTCCTAAAGGTGGAGCATACCTATTTTGGAGCCGATATTAAGTACATTGACCCGGATGTGATGTGCATTTCCGGTATATGGCCTAGCTTTATTATGCCCGATTGCCAAAGATACTATATGTTCTGCCATAACGGTGAGTATAACGAATATACAATCAAGCATCTGGGGCACGAGCAAGCTGCTGATTATGATAGCGGTCATATAAGCTCAAAAACTCATATTCATAGTAATAATAATCAAAACAAAGAAGTTACCTATACCCGCATGAGCAAGTTCCCAAAGGTGGTAGGGCTGTATCGTGCAAACTCGGCGTCACCTATCGGGTATATACCTATAAAGCAGGAGACCAGACAGAACACCAAAATCCAAGGGCAAGTCTACAATGTGGCCATTGACTTTGGGACGTCTTCTACTGTTATTTTTTCAAAAATCACAGAAGGGCAGGATGGTTTTGTGCCTAATGAGCCTTTCGTGGGGGATTACACCGTTGCCGGTGCCATTAGCAACTACGAGCATCCTGTTGCTGATGATCGTTCTGTGTTTGCGCAGTATTTTACACCCGCGTCCGAGGCAATCTCTGTCCCATTCCAGACACTTCTTCATGAGCTAAGGGATGATAACGATAACGCGGATTCCGACCTTGATTTATTCGAAAAAGCCCATATTTACCACAAACAGCGGATACCCCTGTCAACAAAGGAAGAGCGAGATTATCCCGACCACGGCAGGATTATTTCTGACTTGAAATGGTGTATTGGGGAAGAGGATTATACTATTTTCCTTAAACGGATGAATGTGTATTTTGATGAGCTATTTACCATGATACTGCTGGATGCAAGGGTGAAGCAGTGTTCTGGTGTGCGTGTTAGCCTGTCTTACCCAGCGTCAAATATACGACACGAGTCGTATATTGCTGCGGTAAAGGAGCAAATCGCGGAAACGGAAATCAAGGTCTTCGGTGCGCCTGGGTTTGTGGATTTGGAGAGCATTGAAAAGAACAAGATGACGGAAAGCGAAGCCGCCGCAAGGTTCTTCCTCAAGAGCGGAAAAGACCCGTCTTCCACCAGTGCCGGCCGGCTGTGTGTAATTGATATCGGCGGTGGTTCTTCTGATATCTTCTATTATGAGCAGTACGACAATGCAGCAGATATCCGTACAATTGACAGCTCGATAAAGCTGGGTGCCCGCGGCATCTTACTTGATACCTTGGCGCGTATTTCCACAAATGAGCGCAACAGCCAGGACCCATACCTCCTTAAAGTTCTAAAGAAAACTGGCCAAGTAGGTACCGGCAATGAGTACAGAATCTCTGAAAAGCGAATCTACAGGGTCGTCAACCAAGAGCTTAATAAGTTTAACGCCAACTTCGAAGGCTTGCTTTCTCTTGTAGGAAACAAGGGCAATAAAACCGTGGGTAAGCTCCTTGCGGAAGCCTTCGGCTCCCCGAATACTGTCTTAAGCGAACGAGATAAGAGATTACGCACTCTTATTGCAATTAACTTGGGAGCAATATTCTATTATTCAGGACTGTTGATGCGTGACAGCCGCCACAAGAAGGGTAAGCTATTTGTAAAATTGGCTGGAAACGGGTCCGGTCTAGCGGAGTGGATTGGCGATGAAAGCTTAATCCAAGACTTTGCCGAAATGATGATTCGTGAAGCACTAAAAGGTGCTGCACCTGAGTCAAACGAGCCTGACAGTATTCCTCTTTTATCCGGTCTTGAATGCAAGCTATCTCAGTATAGAAAATTAGAGGCTGCCGAAGGTATGCTGTGCGAACCATTTAGCTACAATGACAGCACTCAAAAAGAGCCTCCAAAGACGATTCTTGGCGAGGGTTTGATTGGCGAAAAGTTTGCTAATTGGGTGCCCCAGTCCAGGATGTCCGAAGAGCTTTTTTATGATGCCTCCGATGGTGGGTTTACAGGCATATCCCCTGCCAATATTTTGGATGTTGATTTCATGCGTTTCCTTGGTGTCTTTAATATCTGGGTAAACAAGAACCATGATTTTTACAATGTCATAGTCGACGGTTCCCAATATGATAATGCGATTACCATAGATAATAGCCATTGGCTGGATGCCAGGGACAAAAGCTTGGGTGACTATATAGCAACAACCAAAAAAATGATAGCCAGCAGGGAAAGGCGTGTAGCCTCAGCTCTACGCCCATTCTTTGTATTGGAAATGGATGCCCTTAATGCATTGCTAGCTGTTAATGTGTAGGAGTGTGGTCTACTTGCGAAAGATAAAAGTTTTTTCGATAATTTTATGTTTATTACTGGCACTGATGATTCCTGTTGCTGCTCATGGGGCTACACCTGTAGAGGAGCAACAGGAAGAGGTTGAAGGTGCAGAAGGATACTCTGAGTATGATAATCAGGGTGATGATGTTGACACCGAAACACCGGAATATAATGATATAGCAGCTGAGACGCCTGAGGATGTAGTTCCAGATGCTTACGATGACGCGCAAACTAACGATGATATTTCTTATGTTGAGGATAACGGTCTTCAGGCAGATGACCTTCTGCCGGAACAAGCAGTTCCGGTGGAAGATGATATGGTTTCAGATATTGCGGAAGATAGTCAAGTTTTTGAAGAAGAGATAGCAGCCGCAAACGGGCATGACTTAACTAACATTGAATTGACATTACAGCAGATACGTCAACTGTTGTTTATGTTGACTATTTTTTTTATAGGAACTTTCGGTCTTATTTGCTTCTATGTTGTATATATATTTCTGCGTAATAAAGGCAATGCTGAATCTGTATATGATGGGAGTAGCAGAGAGCGTAAGCTAACCAGTAATTTGAGAGTACGTAGGGCACTTCTGCCATATCATAGGCGTGAGCGGCGCGCACCTCGCAGTATAGAAGATAATGAGCAGCCGGCTCAAAATGAGGACGTCACCGAGACCAATCATCCTGGGAGGGACGAGACTTACGATATACCCATCTCATCTCCAGAGCTATATGAGTATGAAATCCCGGCTCCGGTGCCTCCGCCACGCAAACCTGAAAAACCGACCATTCCCCCCACGGATTACCTGATAATGTTGCTCAATGAACTTGTCTATGAAGAAATCAACACAAAGTGGTTGAGAGAAGTAAGGAAGTTTCCCAAATTTCCCGTTAATGTGTCTCTGATTGCGGTACAAACGGCTGATCAGCCACATATGAAGGTAGATGATGGCTCTCCTGCTGCCCTTGCTCTAATTGAGAGTGAATACGGATATTTTATTGTCCCAACACCAAGAGGGCGCAGGCTGGATAGGAAGGACATACTGACCCTGTATCATATTGTACACAGCCCTGGAGACAAAGATAATTACTACAAAATAGAACGCCTGGCGGAAGGCTTCGTAAAGGGTAATAATGTAATGCTTAAGGATGGTACAGGGCAGATTATTAAGTTTACCGGTGAGTAAATCGCAATAAATATAAGACAAGAGTAGGTGAGGTGAGGGATTTTCATGGTCAAGAAACAAGACAACTCTCTGGAACGGGATAACCGTAATTCCAATCACGAAAGCTCATCCCTAATGCTCAAGCATCTGGAGTACAAACGTGCTCAGCTTATTGCCGAAATTGAGGATATGACCATCAAGCTCAAGGAGTGCAGGAATACATTTTTTACAACCAATATCATATAGCGATTTCAATTGAGAGTGACGATTTTTGTCACTCTTAATTGAAACGCTTTCCAAAAACATAGTAATTTCAATCCTGCATTTTGGATTGAAATTGCTATATAGGGGCAATTATATGACCGAGATTTTAATGTTTAGTATTTTTATCGCTTTGATGTTAGTCAACGGCTTATTTTTGTTTGTTTTGATACGCTTTCTGCATAAATATAAGTCAAAGTTGGCAAGGCTTGAGCTGGGGACTATGTCGATGCAGGGTACAGGATTGAAAGAAGCCCCTATTGTTGATAAGGGACAGCTTGAGCTAATTCTTGATTCCCTTGAGATTATATCGAAGAAAATTGAGCTGACCTGGGTGGAGCTTCAAATGTTTGGTATAAACACCAATGTCTCTTCCGGCGATAGGCAGCAACCCTCTCGGGAAATGGCACAGATTTCAGATCAATTTAACGGCTTTCATGATTTGGTTCGTATATTAGATGAAAAGCTCATGGGTTATACAGAAGCTCTTACCGATTCCGGCACCTATACTGCGCGACTGTTACAGACAGAGTTTGAGAAGGTGGGATATCTTCACAAAAAATCCGTTGACGACTTGGCGGAAACTGCGGAAAAGATGGCACAAATTAAGTATGCAATGGAAACAAATTTAAGCATTACGAAGAACTTTGGCGAAGATTATACCGCCTGTGTACGTGAAACCAACGATGTAATCCGGGAGCTAAAAGCTGTAGCCAGCCCCTTTGCCGAGGTAGTTGCCCGCACCAATGAGGCATTGGCCCGCACCGCGAGTGAAATGCAAACCTTGAGTGCCGAACTTTTGTACAAAGTCACAGGGGAATTACGAGAAGGGCTACAATTTACCAGAGATGTATTAAAGAATCATATAACCAAATCCTTGAATAGTGATGGAGGCGTTGATGCTAGAACGCATACTTAATCCGAAAAACAGAGTTAATCTCATTGTAATCGGCAGCTCTATCTTCATCCTTGCTTTGCTGATAATCATAATAATCTGGTCGATTGTACGCAGCCCTGTCCGGCAAAGTGAAGTCATATTCCGAGATGAATACAATATTGAAATATTATTGCGAGATACAAATGCCTTTGGTGAATTGGATTTCATTATTCCAGGGTGGCAGAATATCCACATTAATCAGGATGCACCTCAAGAGATGAGGCTTGCATTGGAGCTTCCTGGTATTGCAGATGTACATGTATACAGCGAAGATGGCAAACTTCTTGGTGAGCGCAGAGTTGTCCTTGATGAAGAAATTATCCTGCCTTCTTTGGGTGAAGAAGAGTCGTATCGCATCGTTGTAACACCTATCCAGGAATTAAGGCTAGGTGGTGGGGAATTTTCGATTCAACCTTGGCGCGGGGATTTAGATTACGAAACGGAATCAATTGATGCTGTAGTTTTCACATCTCCTACCAGTTTGCAATTGGCACTTTTTGCCCATATGGCATTTTTCCCATTTGACTTTCATCGTGGAGAGAGGCCTCAGGGACGCGGACATAGCAAGATTCATTACCAGCCTTTTTACGAAAATATAATGAACTCTGACAGGGTTAACGCATATGGCTTTAACTTTCTTGAACAGATGACGGGATGGAATTTGTCAGGTATCTATGAGGACGTATCCACTGGGTTTAGCATTGTTGTTTATGTAAATGATAATCGTTGCCGGACTGTCCTTGCCATCAGGGGATCCGATGGGGATATTATGGATGCACTCTCGGACCAAAGTGGGACATGGTGGTGTAATTTTAATACGCTGGCAGGATATCCTCATTCTCATGTAGCCAGCCTTGTTAATTTTCTTTATGAGCAAAGGGAGCTTCTTGAGGATACAAGGATATATATCACCGGTCATTCCTTGGGGGGGTATCTGGCATATCTTGCTACTCATGAGCTAGTAAGGATGGGGCTGGAGGATAATATACGGCGTGTGGTTGCCTTTAGTGCGCCTATTTTTACCCCAGAAACGACGAGATTGATTAGCAGCTTAGATCCTGTAACAAGAAGCAGGATTGTTCATTTTTATGTACCAGATGATCTTATTGCCGGGTTTATTGGCGTTGAAATGCCTGGTGAATTTCCGAGTTATGCATCATTTGCCCATGTCAGCCAGTTATTTGAAACAATGCGGGATGTGCGGGGAATTGATATCCCCTTCACAGTTGAGGCCATCAGCAATCTTTTTGAGTTGGTAGAATTAGTGTTTCCTATTTCCTTGCCCTCTCATATTGCGGAGTTAGTGTGGCGTTTGGATGGGGCTTTTGGTGCAGAAGCCTATGCCTTGTCCCAGGATTTTTATAGTCTGATTAGGCATGTACCGGTAGCACAGACATGGCATAGCCCAAGGCCTGACCCGGACTGGCCAATAATGATAGATGCACTCAGGGATTTGATTGCAGATATAATTTTTGACATGGTGGACAGGATTTTTGATACGGATACCCATTTTATGATGAATTTTTATGAGCATCTTGCTGGCGAGGCGGGGTTTGGCTACTAACTGGAAAGTGGGTTAATACAAAAATAATTATTTTCATGGGAGTGACAATCTTATAAAGGCCAGGGCAAATGTATGAAAGAATTTTAACCGCAAAAGGCTGTCACGTTAAGATGTAATGAAAAGCTCGTCATCCCGGGCTTGCCCCGGGATCCCCTTAGTCTTTCGACAGTGGTTATGGGATTCGGGATGACGAACCTTGAAATTACTGCACTCTTAACGTGACAGCCCCTTTCGCACTTTTCGCGGTTAGCTTTTTTTTGTAGTACGGATAAAATTCACCCCCCACATACCAAAGCCAACAAACAGCAGTAAGGCACCGGACCAAAGCAGGCGGTTATTTACAAACCCACCGGTAAGCGGCAACTCAAAATCCGGCATATTACCTACATAGAAGTATCCATCTAGATATTCAAAACTTGGGGCCGAACCGCCAACTGTGACAATTACAAACTCGCCGGGGGCGTTATCGTCATGGGTGATGCGCCATTGGCCAAAAGGTGTTTGGAAACCTGATGGGGCAAGTATCTCTACAAGATGATAGATACCGTCTGGGGTAAGCTCCATGGTAATGGGGTTGGCAAGCAGACCGGTGCTGCGCACATCATAGTAAACCCTTTCCCAATCGGCGGAAGGGTAGATTACTGTGGTTGGAGGCGTGCCAGAGCCTTCAAAGCGGAATAGTGAGAAGTATGCGCCTTCTAGTAGGAAAGGGGTTATGTCGGCTATGTTTACTAGGTTGGGGGTGGTGTATACGTTTGATGTGGTTTTGTGGAATGCGAATGGGATAGTTGTTACAGCTTCCCGGCGGAAGTTTATGTCGTAGTTGTTTATTGGGTGGTCGTGGATGCTTTGGGTTCCTGCTTGTGCTAGGCCAGGAATGCCAGTCCATGTGTAGGCGTTGGTGGGAGGTAGGAAGTCGCCTTGACCTGCGGTGTTGTATTCGAATGTTACGGAGTTGGCTATGGTTAGGTTAGTGTATACATCTGCTTCGGTAAGGGTGGCTACATCATATTGGTACCACTCTGTGAATATGCCGCCGCCCATTTCGTAGGCGTGGTTGTTTGTGATATCGGCATTTGCGATGGTAATGTGCCCGTCTTTTATTACATATATACCGCCGCCGCTACCATTGTACACCCCAGGGGTAACGGCACCGGTTACAGGGTCAACTACACGGGGGGTATATTGGGCTGTTGGTGTTGTAGTGGCTTGGTTATAGGTGATTTCGCCGCCGGTGATTACTACCGGCAGATGAGTCACCGGTGGCCATACAAAATCATTCGTCCAAGGTAGACTGTTTACAAATATGCCTCCGCCTTGGCGTGCCGTATTGCCGCTAATGACGCCGTTAATCATATTAAATACTGAAGCGTTATTTACATTAACGCCGCCGCCACTACTATAGGATGTATTATCAATTATTTCACCATCATGCATGGTAAACATAACCGTACGGTGATCACTCCCCATAGCTGGGCCGCCGGTAGTCTGGATTTCTACACCACCACCACCATGGCCCGTTAGGTTTTCCGCCAAAGCTGTGTTATCGCGGATAGTACCGCCATGCATGATAAACTCTGGACGGAAAAAAGCATTAATTCCAGCCGGCCCTCTCCCCAAGACACGCACCCCGCCACCAGTATAAGCATCATTATAGGCTATTAAACTTCCAGGATTCATAGTAAATACAATGCTGCCGCCAACAAAAACACCGCCGCCGCCAGCATCTGCACCTAAGCCTATACCCAGGGCGTCGTTGTCTAGGATATTACCACCATTCATATTAAATTGTGGTGTGCCGCCTACTCCGCGCATATATACGCCACCACCGCTATGGCCTGCTTCATTTTCGTTAATGTTGCCGCTATTCATATTAAATTGTGGTGTGCCGCTTGCTACACGCATATATACGCCACCACCGCTATGGCCCGCGGTATTTTCGTTAATATTGCTGCCGGTCATGTGAAATTGTGGGGTACCGCTTACACCATGTATATAAACACCACCGCCGTTGTGGCCTGCAATGTTTTCACTAATTACCCAATGCTCATTAATACTTACTTGTGAGGACAGAGTTAATGACATGCTAATCCCGCCACCGTCATGCAAGGCATCATTGTCTATAATGTTTACTAAGCTTGTGTTGTTGGCTGTTAAACTAACACCCTGGAACATAGTAGTGTTTAAATGAATGCCGCCCCCCATACGAGCTTTGTTCTTTGTAATGTTTGCTACTGTACTTGGGTCTTGACCTTCAAATAACAGGCTTCCCCCATCTACACTAATACCACCGCCATGGCCATTTGCTGCCCCAGTGCCAAGGGCCTCGTTGTCGATTATATAACCATAATAAACTCTAAGCGTGCCCATGAGCCCAACATGCACTCCGCCGCCGCTATGGGTATTGATATTTGTTTGAGTTATGTTGAGTGCCGTTACTGTTTGAAAACCGCCAGCAATATAAACTGATTGCGGATGTCCATTATCACTAATAGTGCCGCGCAAAATCGTATGGCGGGTGCCTTGGGTGAATATCCCTCCGCCATTGCGCCCAGCAGTATTGTTGCTAATAGTTACAAGATCACACACAGTAAAATGTGTGTTACTAGTATTATTTATGGTACCTCCACCACCAATACGGATTCCACCGCCATCAAGACGCGCTCTGTTTCCATATATGGTTAGTGGGTAGGTAATGTCAAAACGTATATTGCTCCCTACACCCCCTTCTAAAAAAATACCGCCACCATTACCTGAAGCATGATTGTAATATATTGAGCCGCCATAAAAAGTCGCTTGACCTGAGTTAACGTATATACCACCACCATTGCCAGCATCATCGGCGGTACTAACTGCACGATTATAACGAATGTCACCACTGACAATAGTAAAGGCTGTACCATGAGTGCCATTATGAATTCCGCCTCCGTTCATAATGGCAGTATTATTGTGAATTTCACCGCCAAGCATAAATAGATGATTTGGGCGCATATCGGAATGCCCAAAGCCATTATAAATACCACCACCACTGGATGAGACATTATCATAAATATAAACACCATCTGTTACCCACATAGTAACACGGCAACAATATCCAATGCCTCCGCCCAATACATCGGCGACATTATTACGTACTCGCCCACCGGTTATGACAATGTATATGTTACGAGACATCCCATCTGCATATATGCCCCCACCCCTAATAGTCGCACGATTATCTTCTATGATACCGCTTTTTATTTGAAGCCATATTGATGGGTTGAGACCTGCACGTGTTGGTATGTATATGCCACCACCCATCTGAGCACGATTATATCTTATAGTTGCTTCTGGGTGGTTCATTATAAATCTGCCTGCTGGAAGATAAACACCGCCGCCATTGCTAGTTAAGCTTGGATTTCTGGATAGTGTGACATTCCGAAGCTCTACTGTAACCCCAGGGTTATTAATAGTTATATGCCGTTGATTTGCTACATTGTTATTCCATACTTGATTAGGCGCGCCATCGTTGGCATCAAGAATAATATGACGACTACCAAGTATAGGGCCAAAAGCAACACCTCCTGCCCCACTATTGATGTTAAGTACATTGCCGGGAAACTGTAAGCGGATACGATATGCATTGGCGCTGGTACCATTGTTTTGAATCCATGTTATTTCTGCATTTAATTGAGGTATGTTTGTAACTACGTTTGGTGTATTAACAATAGTTGTTGGTATAGGCGGTGTTACTGGCAATGTAGGCGTAGATAAAGGCGCAATGCCAATATACCCGCCATATGCCTGTACGCCAGCCTCACTTATACCCGCAAACCAATCATGCTGGCCATATGGGGATATATCCCGCCGTACATAGCCATGACAATCACAAGACTTGACATAGTAATACTCTAGCCCATAGTCATGGATATTTTCATCATACCAGCTATAGTAATAATCCGGCGCATACCCAATGTATCCGCCATATTCATATGCGTATTCATAATAATCAATATTTCCTGCTGGATAGTCATAGAGATAGTCATGACCCGCATAGTAGTTGTTTTGATTTTCATAATCATAGCCATAAGGCGCATAGCCAATATAACCTTCGTCCCATATGTAATCTGAAAATCCAATATAACTATCTATCTCATAGTCTGTGTAGTAACTATCCAAAGCAAGTGCCGCTACAACTGTCGCAATCGCTAACATACTTAGCAACACCAGTATGCGTAGGTACTGTGGTTTCTTAATCATTTTTGCGTCTTTGTTTTTCATGTTATCACTCCTGCAAGGTATTAATTTTTGTGCAGGAATAAGCATAGCGTCTTTTGTTGCTTAGTTTAATAAGCAAAATTCACGGTAAAAAGCATTTTTGTGCAAAAAAATAAGACCTCTAAAGTCATCTCTCATTGCTCGTCATAACTGCGAAAAAAGCAATAAAAATGGCACTTTTTTCATTTATGGCACTATATATTTTATCACCCACATGCAAATGATAAAAATGGGCTTAAATTTATGCAAATATTTTTTATCAATGCAGCCAAAATCGTTACTAACAAAATTGTTAAATTTCTGGAATTTAATATAATGGGACAGTTAACATATATACAGCATGAGGAGGCAATATGGAAAACTATTCAACTTTATCTTTGGGTGAAAAAATCTATGAAATAAGAAAAGCCAAGGGGCTATCGCAAGAAAATATGGCGCAAGCTCTAAACGCCAACAGGATGACTGTAAGCCGCATGGAACGAGGAGAAACAGAGTGCAGTGCCCACAATCTTGCTATTATAAGAAAATTTTTAGATATAGAAAAAGCTCCGCTACTGGAGCATGAGCTAGTACTGTATAGGAATCGTCTACGAGTGTGGATAGATTTTATTACCAAAGGCCGGTTTGCCGATGCCAGAGTCATGAATGAAGAAATGTCTGTAATACTCGACTTACCTTTCGAGCATGATTTATATTTACTATACCGGTTAGCAGAGGCTTCGTTTTTATGTTTGGAGTATAACGTCCAAGCATCAGCGGAAAAGTTGAGCATTGCTGAGGACTTGCTGGATAATGCGAGCCATGAGGCTCTTAATCTGTACCATCGGAATAAGGGCTTTATTTGTGGCTATGCCGGTGATTTTATTAACAGCATTAAGCACTCGACTAAGGCTGTCGAACACGCAGAAGCGGACAAAAAGAATGATACATTTGCATTGAATAATATAGGTTTTGCTTACATGTTCCTAGACAAACCCTATCTAGCTATAATACATTTTGAACGCTCCAAAGCACTGCATCAACTAAAAGAGGATATTACATCTACAACATCCGGCGTTATAGATGGTGCACTTTGCAATTGCTATTTAGATGTTGGTGCAAATCGAAAAGCCGAAGAACTGCTAAAACCTACTATTGCATATAGAAAGAGTGTGAATGACAATCTAGGGATTGGGGCGAGCCTTTTATGCATGGCAATAATCAAGCGTCGCATGAAACTATATGATGAATGTATAAATCTTTGCGACCAGGCACTGACATATAGTTATGGGCACGCATATGCAAACATACTGATAACCAAAGCGCATTGTATGTTTGAAATGAAAAAATATGATGAATGTAGAGAGATTATAACATATGGGAGAGCAATGCTCAGAGAAAGTGAGTCTACTGCTGTTAAGTATTTTATGGATAGTGATAATATAACACTTAGCTTCAACGCCATAGAGCATCTTATGACTCTAGATAACAATGATTCCATAGATTATATACAAAACACTGTCATCCCTCATTTTAGGGCGGGCGGAAATAAGTTTATTGCCAAAGAATACTGCAACATATTAGAAGCCCACTACACAAAAAAACGCGCAAAAACCAAAGCCAATGCAATTGCCGCCATATCACGGGATATCTTACTGGAGATATATGAGGGAGAGGTTGAGTTTGATTGATGAGTAATTCACACAAATATCCATCTGTAAAGATATCATCAACGCCAATCATGGATTAATCAAAACAGGCGTTTACACTACGTCCTGAATACAAGGGGACTGACGTGTATGAGAAAATTTTTTTGTTGATTCTTTCGATAAATTTGCATATAATAAGGACGTACCGATAAGGTATGAAAAATGTTGCCCGCTCTCTGATATGCGGCTTATAAGTGTTCAGAATAAAAATTCAGCATGTTTGCTTCGCAAACACGGCTGCACCGCCCGCATTCTTGCGGGTGCGTGTTGTTCGCTCCCCGGTATGCGGCTTATAAGTGGCCGGGATAAAAAAGTGACTGATTCAAGGCTTCACCTTTATGGTTGAAGCCTTGTTTTTTGAAAAAGGTGTATGCATGAATAGCAGTGGGTTTTGCTTCATCTCCGACCAATATTACAAGGATTTCCAAGATGGATTTCTGATGCGAAATAAGGAAATAGTCAATGATGTTATGCATGACCGTCCTTGTTTTTTTGCATTTCAAGATAGTGTTACGCCAGAAATATACTGGCTCGTACCGATTTCCTCAAACTATACCAAGTACAAGGCATTGCATGACAAAAAAATTGAACGGTATGGCAAGTGCAACACTATTCGCTTTGGTAAAGTATTGGGCAAACAGGCTGCTTTTCTTATTCAGAATATGTGTCCTGTTACAGCGTATTACATCCGTGAAGTATATGTTGATAAAAATGGAGTAGCGATACAAATTGATGGGAGGATAGCCCATGACGTTATAGCCAATGCCCGTGAAGTCCTCGCAATAACTAAGCGGGGGGCTAAAGTTATATTTCCTGATGTGACCGCTATACATAAGATTTTGCGCAAACAAATGTTAGAGCAAAAGGCGCGAAATAGCACAGATACTGAATAAGGGACTGTTCTGTAAATGACAGACATCAAGAACCCGCGGCACCAAAGAATTACATTTCTTTAAGTGACGCGGGTGCCATGATGTCTGTCTCGTTAAGAATACCGTAATTTCAATGCTCGTCATCCCGGATTTAATCCGGGATTCCATAACCATTGGACTAAGGGGATCCCGGGTCAAGCCCGGGATGACGGGCTTTTTATTACGTTTTAATGTGACAGACATCATGACGCCCGTGTCACCCGAAGAAATGTAATTTTTATTTTATATACTTCCCCCAACCGCCTTCAACCAAGCGTTAAACCGCTCTTTATGCAGATTCGTCCAGTCTTTATATACAAGAAAGTCCCTGCCATTGTACGTAAAAGTCTCTTTCCAGTACCTTACTTTGCCTCTTGCACTACGTTGTTCCAGTAAATTGCTCCGGGATTCTATTTCTTTGAAGATAGGTGTTCTTATTCCAAAGGTGCTTTTTGAATACTCGGGGGTTTCTAGCATTATTGCTTCTCTTGGGGAAAGTACATCTCGGTCTGCTAACTCTTTAAAACGGCTTTTTATCCATCTGCGGAGTGAACCCTCATCTGCTGTTAGCTCCGGTTCTGGTTCCGCGGGTACTAGGATAGTCACCGGTTCAGATGCCGCCGTAACAGGACTATCGTTTGATGGGATATCGACTGCTTGGATGGGTGTAGGCTCTTCGGGTTGAGCGGTTGGCTGTGGGTCAGATACAATGGGTGCCATTGCTTCTGCTTTTTTACGTCTGCCGTTTTTAGGTGCTGGGGGCGTCTTTTTTGTTTTAGTATCCGAAGGGACTGCTTCCGGTAAAATTGTATAAATGAAGGCCATGTCCTCCGGTACGCCAAAAATAGAGCCATAACGGCTGCCGTCTTCTGCGGTTACAATCAGGCCTTTTACATCTTCGAGGATAGTACCGTTCTTGATATCTATTCCCCGCCGGGCGATTTTGCATACACTTTCGTCGATTGTGTACAAGCAGAATGGGCTGCCTGTAAGCACAAATCTCATAAACTCACCAAAACGCGTAAAATTGTATCTATTTACTCTAAAACTGGGGATATAATGCACGACAAAGGTCTTGAATACAGAGATTTCCAGCTCATTAAGCCCATCATCTTCGTCTGTAAATAGGGCCTCTATTATTTTGCGAATCGTATGCAAGCCTCCGGCTAGGTCATGGGTATCTTTCCATAGAGGTATATCAGCTTTGGAAAGATTTTCGGAATACTTGGTTTTTGGGAACTTACTTGGTACTTTATTAGAAATCGGAGCTGGGGCAGCGGTAGCAGGCACATCAGGTACGCGATATTTCCGGCGGGATGAGGTTACAGCTATCAGGGATTTATCGGTTTTTTCTAATGAAATGTAGTAGTCGCATGAGTTTAAGAAAGTCTGATTAGCATTGCGGTCAAAGCCACAGCCGATTACCCGCTTACCATGCTCGTGAAGCTTCTTGGAAAGGAATGCGAAGATGCCGTCACCTGAGGCAATTACATAGTTTTCGATTTCTGGCCGCTTTGCCAACAGCTCCACTGCGTCAATAATTAGGCTTACGTCGGCTGCATTTTTTAGCCGATCATTTTGATTGGTATTGAAGATTTGGATAGGTTCTATCCCCACTTGGAGGACTGAATCCTGTAAATGGCGATTGGGATGCAGAGCCCAATCCGCATAAGCTCTTTGAATGGATACACCATGGACGCCTTCCATTTCCAATACTCGGCGGTAGATTTCGTCCAGGTTAATTGTGGCTTTGGCGTTGCCCACAAAGACACCTAGCAAATTTTCGATATCATAGAAAATTGCGGTATTACATAACATACAAACACCTCTTATATTTCCGCTCTCAACGGGATATTGTTGTGTGATTATTTCACACTTTTTCTCTATTTTATATTATAGCATGGGATTTAGTAGTTTCAACAGGGAAATCAACTTTTGTACACGTCAATCTAATTTATATGATATTGCCAAGCTGTGCCCCTCGGTGCTTCGCACCTCCCCTCCCTTGGATAATGTCAACAGCTTAGCGAAATGATGTGTCTGGATTGCTTCGCTACGCTCGCAATGACAGGCGTTACCCCTCGTCATTGCGAGGAGCGTAGCGACGAAGCAATCCAGGGCAATTCTTAAGTTGTTGACATTGCTCCCCAGGGGGGAACTGTTATATGCTTCGCACTTAATTCCCCTCCTACAGAGGGGGGCGCGAAGTGCTGGGGTGGTCTCGGCTTGCATGTACTAGCAGAGTTAGACTGACGTGACTTTTGTATTAGGTGCAAACTTAAACTTCATTATATAGCAAACGCCTTTCGAAATCGTGAACCGCCACTGCACGGGCAAAACCAGCAAAAAACGCTTACTTCGCGTTTTTTGCCGCCCTCCTTCAATCACGTTTCTCAATGACGTTCGCTATATATCATTATTGTAGAATATTGTATAATATATGCGGTTAGGAGGTGAGTTGTGTGAAGTATCTTCGTTCATTATCGTTGCGGCTGGGCATTGTTATTGTTTTACTTATCCTTCAGATTACCGTAATCGTTGGGGTTACGGCTTTTGTTATGCTTCGGTTTCCCCTTGTATCCTTTGTAGGGTATTTTATCAGCTTACTTGTATTTCTATTTATTTTGCAAAAAAATGAGGCTTCGGCCTACAAGATGACGTGGATAATAATCATCCTGCTGGTGCCATCCGTAGGCGGCGTTATGTACCTGATGTATGGCAAGGAACATCGAGCCAGACGAAAAGTAGAAGCTCATGTCCAGGAACATGCCTTGATTGCCAAGTTGTTGGATACTGATGAAAACTTGCCCACAGCTCAGCAGGTTGGCTGCGATAGAATGTATAGCCTTATGCAATATGTAATGACCGCGTCTTCCTATCATGCCTATGAGAATACGGAAACCAAGTATTATCCCTTTGGTGAGCTTATGTTTGAGGATATGCTGGATGAAATCAATAAGGCCGAAAAGTTTATTTTCTTAGAATATTTTATCATAGGCAAAAGCGGAATGTGGAACCGGCTCCTGGAAGCCTTGGAGAGCAAAGTTGCTCAAGGGGTGGAAGTTAGGGTAATAATTGATGATATTGGCTCACAGAAGCTGTTCACAAACTCATATATTTCACAACTTAGGGCAAAGAAGATACGAGTACTGAGATTTAATCCCTTAATTCCATTTCTGTTTGTGTTTATGAACAACCGTGACCATCGTAAAATCCTGGTAGTAGATGGTAATGCGGCCTTTGTTGGTGGCTTAAATATCGCGGATGAATATATAAATAAAAATAAGCGCCTTGGCACTTGGAAAGATACAGGACTGCGCCTCAAGGGGGACGGTGTTTGGAGCTTTACCCTGATGTTTATCGAAATGTGGGATACCTTTTGCAAAGCGGAAGAGCGAATAAACGACCATATTTTGTACAAGCAGCCAAGGGATACGAGTCTGACTACAGACGGCTTTATTTTGCCATATGGTGACTCCCCCCTTGATAACAATCAATTAGGGGAAAATATATATATTGATATACTCAACCAGGCAGAGAAATACGTATACATTTTCACACCATACTTGATAATCTCCGAGAAAATGATACATGCCTTACAAATGGCTGCAATGCGTGGAGTTGAGGTCAAAATTGTGACCCCGGGTATCCCAGACAAAAAAATCGTGAACAGGCTTACAAAGTCATACTATAATAGCCTGCTTGAGGCTGGTGTACGTATATTTGAGTATGAGCCAGGGTTTTTACACGCAAAGAGCTTTGTATGTGATGATAAAATCGCTGTTGTGGGTACTATAAATTTGGATTACAGGAGTCTTTATCTACATTTTGAATGCGCGGCACTACTATATAATTCAACATGTATAGTAGAAATGCGAGATGATGCTCTTGGGGCCATAGGCCAAAGTAGAGAAGTCTTTTTGGATGAGAGAAAAGCGGTAAGGATGGTAGAGGTAGTATTTGATGCGTTTTTACATTTGTTCGCGCCGTTGTTATAGTAATGGCCGGAAGAAAAAAACGTTGGGCCAAAACGACAAAGCTGGGAAATGCCGTAATATAAGGGTGAATTCGGGAAATATGCCTTTGCCCAAAATGGCAAACCGGAAGAAATGCGCTATCGACAACAACATAGGATGCCGTAATATGAAGCAAAACAATAGCCCCGTCACCCCGGTCTTGACCTGGGGTCCCCTAAATCTTTCGGCAAATGATAGGGAATCCTGCGTCAAGTGTGGGATGACGAAGCTGATTATACAGGAGGTGCTATATGATTAGCATACAAGACATAAAGTCTAACGAGAAAATTAAGATTTACATCAAAAAATCTGATGAGACCCTTGGAGTCCTAGGATACACAGACCACGGCCTTTTCCATGTGACCAAGGTTGCCAACGAGGCACGGGATATTTTGCTTGCAATGGGCTACCCGCAGCGGGAAGCAGAGCTGGCCTGGATTGCAGGCTATCTCCATGATATAGGCAATGTGATAAACCGCACTGCTCATGCCCAAAGCGGCGCGCTTCTTGCTTTTCGTATATTAGAGGAGATGGGGTCAGATCCGGAGGAAACCGCTACTATTATCACAGCAATAGGCAACCATGACGAAAACACATCCCGGCCGGTAAATCCCGTATGCGCTGCTGTTGTACTGGCAGACAAATGCGATGTGCGCTATAGCCGGGTGCGTAACCAGGATCCTACGACCTTTGATATCCATGACCGAGTCAATTATGCGGTGAAACAATCCTCGTTGACTATATGTGAAGATAAAAAAATTATCAATCTTGATATGACCTTGGATACAGAACAATGTGCGGTAATGGACTATTTTGAAATATTTTTGAGCCGTATGATTCTTTGCCGTAATGCGGCAGATAATCTGGGGCTGCAATTTGCTCTTACGGTAAACGGGCAGCAATTGCTGTAAGGTGTAAGGAATGGCACCTTGATGCCCTTCATAATTCTACAAAATTAGGGGTATTTTATTTATCATTTATATAATATAATTACCATATAATAGCTTGCGCCCGCGTAGCTTAAAAGCAACATACCTTAAGGAGGGTACTATGAAACGTAAATCAGGATTTTTGGCATTTTTGCTAAGTGCGGTAATATTGTGGGCACTTTCCCGATTGCCTATACCATTTATAGATATTTACTTCGGTGGCAGAACATGGGTTACAATACTCATTGTGGCCATTGTATTGGGCCTTATTAATCTTATCCTTGTCAATATAGTAATGAGCTTCTTTAAAAAGGGAAGCACTGCTTTTATTTTTGTGGTTACTTTAGTAGTTGATGCTGCGGCTCTGATGCTGACCGGTGTACTGGTGCGTAATTTTGATGCCGGTGGGTTTATTAGTGCCATATTGGCAGCAGCAATTATTGCAGCTGCATGTACCGCGGCAGGTCTGGTAAAAGATTAAATAATTTTAGAGGGGTTACGTGGGCGCGGCCCCATTAATAAAAAAAACGCCATACAGAGGATTTCTCAGCATGGCGTTTTTGATTGATTGCAATTTTTTGCGGAACTATACTGACCGCGTCACCTTGTTAGAACGCAGGCAGCGGGTGCATACTTTGGCTGGGCGTACAGCACCGTTTTTTTCTACAATTTGGACTTTTTTGATATTGGAACGCCACACGCGGTTAGCTCTGCGTGATACTTGGCTACGGGTTATGCTTATACGATGTCCCGTTTGGATACCTTTATCGCATACTTCACATCTTGCCATGATAAGTAAACCTCCATTTACATAGCTATCCCCCATTGGTGGGAAGCTATCCTGTATTTTTCCTGATTTTTTAGCAGATTGGATTCTACCAGATGAATATAGACTTGACAAGGCTTAAATTATTGATAGAGTTTTTATTATCAAAGAAGGAGTGAGAGGGGGCGGCTTCGCCGCCCATTCGATAGTCTTTGTTCTTGATTAGGAGGTATTTTAATGTTTTGTACGATATGCGGCAACACCATATATCAGGATGAATCTTTTTGCAGTAAATGTGGTAAAGGCGTAAAACCAAAGTCTCCACAGCCTCACGGAGGCCACACCCATCCCCAAAGGGGTGTCCCGGCCCCTCCACCTGGCGGGCATAGTCGGCAAAAGGAATATGCCCATCCCCCTAATCCCGGTGGTAGAGGCGCGCCCCCACAATATACGAATTACGAGCTTCCCCCGCCTCCACAAAACAGAGGCCCAGCACCAAGTTATCACCAGCATGGGGGACATTCCCATCATCATGAATACAGAACCCCGCCGCCTCAATCAGGCGGGGGCTTAAAAAAAGCGGCAATTATTGCTGCATGTATTGCGCTGTTTGCCCTTGGGGTTAGCATTGGCGGTATTTTTGTTATGCGAAGAAGCCAGCAGGGTACCACCCCGCCCCCACAAGATTCATCTTCTATCGGAAATGAAGCCCCTGCCACTCCTACACCACTTCCGGAGCGCATCACCCCAACGCCGACTCCCCCTCCAGAGGATGAGGCCGAAGAAACTCCACCCCCCGAGGAAACTGAGCCTCCTGTGGAGGATGGAAGATCCGCCCGGTTCCCTTTCCCCGGCAATATGAGCCGCTATGGGGGCAGTGCTGAGGCTGATGTGGCTTTTTTACAAAACACACTTAATAATATCCGCAGGAATTACAGATCTATACGGGTTATAGATGTAGCAGGGGGTACTTTTGGGGCGGCGACCTTTGGGGCTGTTGTGGACTTCCAGCTAAGGGTTGGGTTGCCTCCCACGGGGGTTGTTAACGAAGATACATGGTATGCTTTGGTGGAGGTATTCGAAAACCCGCCTGCGGAGCCAGATCCGCCCTTTGAGCATATAACACAAGAATGGTATGTGACCTTGGTCAATCTTCACTTGAGAGAAGAGCCGTCCACGGCCGGGGAGTCGATGGATGTTATAGACCAGTGGACGAGGGTTTGGGTTGCATACTATATCCCACAAGATAGCTGGTTCTTCGTTCAGACAGAGGAAGGGTATACGGGTTATATGAAGGCAGAGTTTTTGCTGTTGGATGGGATTTTGCCATAGGGCATCCTTACACTTTGTAAATATGCTAGGACGTGATACTAATGATAAGATGGAAAGCGGTTGCGTTATTTCTTGCCCTGATTCTCATTGCCTTGGGGCTTGTTTCTGTTTTTGCCACAGACTCGGAAACTAGTGATAATCTGTCCCCTTATCCCCATATAGCCGCCGACCGGGTTTATGGTTTCAGGGACGGCATTGCCGCTGTTATTATCTATGAAGATACCGGTGCTTTCAGACTGGGATATATCAACCAATCCTTGGATTTTGTCATTCCTTATAAAACCTATGGTTTTGACCCTCATTGGCAAACACCGCAATTTTCTTACGGCCTGGTGCCCGTCCGTTCGGATATGGATGGGGCAGTAGGCTTTTTTAATATAAGGGGTGTGGCGGTTACGCCTTTCATGTACGAAGCTGCCCGAGATTTTTCTGAGGGGCTTGCTGCCGTAAGATATGGAGGGCAGTGGGGCTTTATTGACACCTATGGCGATATACACATCCCCTTTAGATATGACAGGGCCGGGGATTTCTCCGAAGGGGTTGCCCCGGTAATGCTAAACGGCCGCTGGGGCTTTATAGACACCGAGGGTGAGCTTGCAATACCCTTTGTACTGGAGCATTATTATTCTCAGGGGGATAATTTCATGCATCCCGGATTCTCCGAAGATTTGGTCCCAGTGCTATTTGATGAGGAAGAAGGGCCAAGATGGGGCTTTCTGACCCGTGCAGGCAATCGGATGCATTCGTATTTATACCATGGGGTACATGGATTTGTTGAAGGTCGTGCACTGGTCATGGGTCAGGACCATGAGGGCCACGCTAGTTTTGGATATATCAACCAGCAAGGTGAGGAGATTGTGCCCCCTGTATATGACCTTGGGCGGGATTTTTCCGAAGGACTAGCCGCTGTGAGTTTTAACGGTGGATGGGGCTTTATTGATGAATATGGCCGGGTACAGGTGCCCGTGAGATATGAGTATGCCCGCAGCTTTAGCCAGGGCCTTGCGGCGGTTATGTCCGGGGGGCTTTGGGGCTTTATTGATAGATGGGGCAACGAGGTTATCCCACTTATATATAGTGGAGTAGGGGATTTTGCCTATGGTGCTGCTGCCGTAAGATTAGGAGAAGATGAAGAGGCTAGATGGGGTTTTGTGAGTCCAAGGGGTGAAATTCTTTTTCCCATAGAATTTACGGAGGTCACGGATTTTTCCGAATACTTAGCATGGGCCAGAGCTTCTGATGGATGGAGCATGATAGAAATCAGCCAGACAGATGATATGGCATATGCTCCTAGATATATCTACCAGCCTGTACCGGAGTATCTTCGGTTTACACCTCAACCCCACACGATAGATGGGATTTATGACCCAGCCGGCGCGGAAGATGCCATTCTTGCCATGGCCCTGTCTCTTACCCCTGAGCAGCGCACTTCCGGTGACGCTCTTAACATAGTTACATTGTATATAGAAAATGCCATTCGCAGGGGCACGTCTCAGGAGCTCCCTGTCGATGGTATTTTGAGTGCCGAGATATTGCAGAATGGCGCATATATTGCACAGAATCTATGGCAATCAGCCCTTGCAACAACTAACGCCGCAAACCTACATTTGATGCGGCAGCTTGGGGTAAATATTAATTTTATCGCATCCCAGGAAGACGTGATAGCTATTACCTTCCCCGAAGATGTTTCGACGATTGGCTTTGATAGCTTGACAGTGGAAATGGAATTTGGGGCGGTGACGATAAGCCGTGAGGATATTATGCAAGGGGGCGAGGTAATTATTGAGCGGGGTACACCGGTCAGCAATCATTTCATAGGTGAAATGCCCCTTGACCCTGTTTTACTTGGCTTCGCTTTTCGGCATTTTTTGACATCCCCAGTCAGTTATCTGTTGGAATATTGGGCCATTATCGCAATTGCGCTGCTAATACTACTATGGGGTATTCTTGCGACTATTGGTCATAGATTCCGGATATGGGTGGTGCCCGTATTTGCGGTTTTATTTATCCTAGGCAATCTTTGGACCCTGAGAGGGAATCAGCAAGAAAATGAAGAGATTCCAGCAATAGCCGAGGATTATGTTTATTCTGTAATTATCACCATGTCTCCAGGGATGAGGGCTACAGTTTCCATCCCGTTAAATGGTGCCGACCAGGGTGGGCTGATGATTCTAGGTGAAAATGGGAAACCTCAACTTAGTAGATATAATCCTGTAACCAATACAATTGATGCCAGAATCAGCTCTGACGGTACCTTCGTCTTAGGTCGAAATGAAACTGTGTTTATGGATATAGTTGACGCCGACCCAATGGTACAAGAGGCCATTTTTGTCCTTGCTTCCATGGGAATAATGACAGGCGTAGAAGGATATTTCCACCCGGACAGTGCAATAACCCGAGGGGAGCTAGCATTGGCGTTGGTTACATCCCTGGGTCTTCCTACAGATATTGCAAACAATATTTTCCCGGATAATAATCCTGAGGATATGTATTATCACGCAATCGCCACGGTTGCGTACCACGGCCTGATTAATGGATTTGGAGATGGTCATTTTAGGGGCAGCTGGGCTATACCAAAGAGCGATTTAGTGGTTGTGCTGGGGCGCGTGTTGACAGAACATATGGGCTACAGGCCTCCGGTGGATATCGGGGGGATATTGGCTCGATATCAGGACCTGGATAGAATCGACGTGAGAGCCCAGACTGCCATAGCACTTGTAACCGCGACTAATATTCTGGTAGAAAGAGAGGATGGCAGATTTGCCCCGGAGAGTGTGATGACTAGGGGGGACGCTGCTGTGGTGATTTATCGGTTGTTTGGGAGGATGTGGAATGCTTAAGGTTGCCTTTATAGATGATGGAATAAACCAAGGCTTTATTTCGGAAGAAATCCCTTTTGAAAATTACACCGCCGATGAAACGGGTGTACGTGAAGCATCCTCCATTACTGAGATAAGCCATGGTACCATGTGTTATCAGATTTTTAGAGACCAGGCACAATCTTCTTACCACTTAATAAGCATAAAAGTGTTGGACAATACTACCGGTACAGGAAATCATAAATCTCTGCTTATAGCCTTAAAATGGTGCGCTAACCAAAACATTGACATCATTAATATGAGTATGGGAACGCGACAATATGCCGATTTTTCTTCCATTGCCAGGGCAATAGAAGAATTGTCTCAAACAGTCATAATTGCTGCTTGCAGCAACTCGAACAACCTGACTTTCCCTGCTTGCTTGCCAAATGTAATAGGCGTGAGGCATAGCAACCATCCAGAATTAATAGATAATTATATGTATATTGATAATCCGCATGACCAAATTGAGATTATGATAAATGCTGACAGCATACCGGTCTCTATAGATACTAACGGGAATATATATAATAATTTCAATCCAAAATGCAGGATTGAAATTGCTATGTTTTCGGAAAATGTTTCAACTGAGAGTGACATAAATCGTCACTCTCAGTTGAAATCGCTATACATGGGTGCATCTAACAGTTTTGCAACACCGATAATTACTGCACGTGTATTCGAATATATGACGTTAGATTGCCGCACTAAAGAAGATATAATGATTTACCTTAGAAACAATGGAATAAAAAATACTAATATCATTACATATGAATTATATAAAAGTCTGTTGCTTGCATGGGAGGATGTAAAGGTACCAATTATCTTGTTGCCAAGCTTCACACGAGAGGTAACCAATAAGCTTATTGCACTGACTAATATTTTTGTTGAAGACGGCTATCGCGCAATTGCTCTATCCCAAGAGAAATATAGCAGTCCGAAAGACTTATTATATAGTCTTACTTGGAATGGGGATATCCCGATTACAATTCCGGAGCTAATAGAGCTGTATTATAACTTTGCGCTACCGGACATAATATTTTTGCAAATGGAGATTGCTGATTTGACTGCTTTACCGGATAACATGCAACCTGACTTAATATTAAGAACACAAGAGGTGCGGGATATAGACATTATTGCATGGGATAAGAAATGTGTACTGTATTATGGCGAATCGGTAGAGGGCCTATTTTCACAAATAAAACAATTGCTCATATAGCGCAAAAAAAGTGACCGCATGGTTCGGGATGCCATGAGGTCACTTTTTTTCTATTCTACCCTAGTGATGGACAGTACACCGGGGCAGTGTATAGGGCTATAGGAGGGAATCGCCAGGGTGGTCCGAGTGCTCGTCGGATGGCTCTGGGCACTCGATAATTGGTGAACTTCGGGGTCTGCAGCCAGGTAAAATTGGGTCATCGTCACAGGCGAATACCGTTACTGTACTACCAAAAATTAAGACGAACGCAATAACAATTGAGATTAATCGTTTTTTCATAGCTCTATGTCTCCCTTTATAAGTTTATTTGATAATTCGTATGCTAAGAAGCTATATTCTGCTGATTGTTTATATTTCTGCTGTTGCTCATAAAACTTACCCAGTTTATAGTAGTAGCTTGCTGCATCTTGGTATTTTCCATATGATAGCAAACAAGGGATTGCGACTTTTTCCATATGCAAGCGAGATTGATTGGCATTCAACAGCATAGAGTGTTTAAGTGAACTCAGCAATGTATGATATAAGGTGCCTTTATCAGCGAGCTGTAACCCTTTATCTAAACAGTCCATACCTTCATCAATTTTATTATCAGTCAATAATATCCGGGCCCTAAGATAAAAGTTATAATTATGTGAGCCCTTATTTTCTGTAATGCATAATGCCGCTTCATCAAGATATTTTAATGCATTAGTGGTATCTTCTAATTTACTATAAGCAATAGCCAAGCGGTGGTACATTCCACTTAAAGCACTATTTGTCCCATATCGCTCTCTTTCATCCCGTATGCAGTCATAAAGAATGGCAATTGCTTCGTGACATCTTCCACTATTACTGTAATTAGCGGCTATAAGAAGCCTGATATAACCATCGAATCTATGGATAGGCGTTTCTTTGGCCATCTTCTGTGCTGCTTCCAGATATTTTATTGCCAAAGATACATAACCCATATTGGTTAAACAATTTGCGATATTATAGTTGAGCATTACATCGTCCAGGCCCAAATGGTTACCCAACTTCTCAGCTTCACAAAATGAGTTTAAAGCTCTTTTATACTGCCTGTTAGTTAACTCACGGATTCCAACAAGCCTGTAATACCAATGAAGCTGTTCATCATTAAAATCATGTTTCTGAGCATATAGCGAACCCATTACTTTTTTGTATGCTTCGGCATTACCCACTGAGTAATAGAAACTGGCACTAAATAAATCATACAGTGCTTTCAAATCTTTATCGCACGACCACTCTGCACCTTGTGCAAGTATAGGTTGTAGTTCCTTTGCCTTATGAAACTCTCCGTAAACGACATTGCTTCTCCAGTCGTATAACTGATGTTTATACTGTATTACTTCATCATTGGTAAGGGGTACACCGGGTAATCCAACTGCTGCCCTAAATGTGTCAAGTACTTCACTAGTAATAGGACGCTTTTCACATTCCCAAGCACTTACATAGGACCTTGTATAATTCATCATTTTGGCCAGTGCTTCTTGGGAGAGTTTTTTCTTTTCTCTGATTTGTTTAATTTTATTTGCTAATGTCACGATAATCAACCTCCGCATGTCGACAATTTGCTATAATTTTCATGGAATTATAACCAGAATATGCACTGTTTTGTCAACACCCCTGTAAGCCAGTAAAATACAGGTTTGCGGGGATTTATGGTGTCTATATGTATGACCTAAATGCACATCAATGTGTATAATAATGGATATTTTCGGGGCGTAAATATCTATTTTGTCAACAAAAGCATCCAAAATCAGTCTAAAACAGCCGTATGAGCACATGTTTTTCATAGAAATTGTTGACACCACCGTATTGACTATGGCGTTGTTGCCTCGTAAACTCGCAATACAAACAGCTTGTGAAGAAACAATGACGGAGCGGGGTGGGTATATGGCAGTTATAATCAAGACGTTTTCTACGCCTGGTGGGAAATATGTATATGATAGGGAGACACATTCACTTTTGGCTGTCAGTAATGAGGAATTTGATGCTTGCCAGAGGGTTGAATCAAATACAGCAAATAATGACGATTGGAAGTTATTACAGCGTTATAGGGATCAGGGGTATCTGAAAGAGAGTTGTCTTAATGAAATAATACACCCTGATACGAAATATATGCCTTTCTACTTGCAAAGCGGAATGAGTTCAATAGTTATGCAAGTCACACAGAATTGCAATTTACGCTGTAGCTACTGTGCGTATGGCGGAGGATATGGCACCCAGCGAACACACAGTAATAAAACCATGTCATTGGAACTTATGAAAAAATGTGTTGACTTTGTCATGGCGAGGTCAAGGGATGTAAATCTAATATCTATCGGATTTTATGGCGGCGAGCCTCTTATGGAAATAGGCAAAATTAAAGACTGCGTTGCATATATTAAAGACAGTTACAGAGGACGGGAGGTTATATACACTCTAACAACAAATGGCACATTTTTTTCTGACGATACTATTTCCTTCCTTGCGGAAAATAACTTTAATACATTGATTAGTTTTGACGGGCCTCGTGAGTGGCAGGATAAAAATCGCGTATATCCTGATGGCAGGGGAACGTTTGATGACATACTAAAAAATGTAAAACGCATAAAGGATTGTTATCCTCAGTATTACAATAATATATCCTTTACAACAGTTGTAGCACCAGGCACTGATTTTTCGTGTGTTAATGAATTCTATAGCTCGGATGATATTGTTGCAGGGAATTTAGCAAACTTCAACACGGTAAGGGAAAGTGGTGCTGATAAAAGTATAGTTTATGATGATTTCTATCATGCAACCCATAACTACCAAACCATGAAGCATCTCTTGGCAGCTATCGGCTTATATGACAGTGCAAAAACATCAAAGTTATTTGAACGGGATATGGGAATGATTGCAAGACTATATTCCAAATTATCAAAAAGTGAAATCCAAGAAAAAGCCCATCCTGGTGGCCCATGTTTGCCTGGATCAATGCGTCCTTTCGTTGATGTTGATGGTAGAATCTTCCCCTGTGAGCGAGTTATGGAAGGAACCGAAGCCATGCAAATAGGGCACATTGACACAGGTTTTATCATGGAAAAAATAGACGCCATGCTAAATGTGGGTAAATTGACAGAAGCAGAGTGTATGGCATGTTGGAATTTTATTGAATGTGGCTTGTGTGTTGCGGCATGTGATGATAACGGGCAGCTTAGTGGGAAAGAGCGATTGAAGTATTGTAATGGGGTAAAAAATAATTTTATTTATTCCCTGTTCACTATATGTTTATTACTTGAAAATGAATATGACTTTGAAAAATATTCTAAAGAGTACTTAAGAAATTTGTGAAAAGATGATGCAATATCTAATCAGAAAACGGTCAATAGAAGAGAGGAAGCACTTGAATTATGATAAAGAAGCTATCTATACGCCAATCAAGGTTTAAAAACACAGGAAAGCACAAGCAATTCTAGCAAAGATGAAAGCAAACAACCCAGCCAAAGAGCGAACCTTGGAAGCGCGTTGAATATTGGTTTTTTCGATAATCCAG
>Ga0123355_10000601_pt1 | contig 48553 bp, 56 predicted proteins | sample TergutEmb28metaG_3_FD_89872 | JGI IMG/M metagenome (GOLD analysis project Ga0123355, IMG submission 89872) | Embiratermes neotenicus P1 segment gut microbial communities from Petit-Saut dam, French Guiana - Emb289 P1 | ecosystem: Host-associated > Arthropoda: Insects > Digestive system > Gut ...
AAGTAGGTGTTGCAGTGGTGGCAGTGGTATCTTTGGTGGTTTGTTGTTTTGTATTTTCCTGCTTTTGTGATGTGTTTGTCTTTTTGTTTTAGGTAGCGGATGCATTTTGGGTTTTGACAAACAGCGTTATTTTGACTTCTATGTCTACCTCGTGGCATGTTGTTCACAAATAGTATACATATCAACCGAGCTATAAAACATATTCTATATTAGGACATTGCCCGTTTTTTACCTAACAGGAACTGCTTATATGCGCAGAGGGAAACGGATGTATCATCCGTACCTGCAAGTAACCTAAACTTTTATTTTCTTCCCTTAGCTGGTTGAGCGATTCGATGATGGCCCCTTTGGTCGAGCCCCAGCTCACAACGATGTTCTCAGTCTTTGTCTCCAAAGAAACCTGCCTAAATTCCATCGGAACTTCTCTGTCAACCACTTCAAGTTTGCCTATACGTTTATCCATCATTTTCCGTCTGTTGAGGGGTTCCTTGTTTATGTTACCCCTTTCATTGTGTTTATCACCACTACCACTGAACACCATTCTTAGTTCCAAGAAAAGCACGCGGTGAAATTCCATTCTTGCTAAATTGAAAACGTTTGTAATTTTTACCTTCCAGTGTATTGTGCATATTGTGGGTTTGTGAGTTTTATTTGCGGAAAAGTTTCCATCGTTGAGCATTTGATGTGCCGCAGAAAATTTGTGTGCTCACACCCGCTTCGCCTCTGCTATATACTTCAGTGGATTCTAGAGAATTTAATGTTTCGGAAAAAGTGGTTGTTGATACATATGTGTTTTGTATATGATTTATTGCTAAGCTTGTAGCAAATGAATGGTTTATGTGCGTGTAGACAACTTTGTGGTTGTTAGTAAGTAAACAGCCTGTTTATTTGGTTTGATTGTTGGTATGGTGGAGTTTTGTTCTTAAATAAGGTGAACGTTATAACAGAATGTTGGTCAGGTTGTCTCTTTAGTTTCGTGTGGTTGTTTTTTTATTTCTGTTATTTTCTGGTTTACCTCGATGAGTCGTTGTCGCATTGTTTTGATTGATTTTGCGAGGTGTTTGCGGTGTGTTTCTAGGTGTTGGAGTGTTTCTTTGTTTTTATCTTTGTCTTCGAGGAAAGGGCTGAATGGTGAGGGTATGTTGGGTGGCGGTGTAGCTGTTTCAATGTTTAGGACGTCGCGGGCAAATTCGGTGAAGAGGTTGTTCATGTTGCTAAAGATTTCGGCTTGTTTTATGATGGCTTGTTTGAGGATAATTTCGCCTGAGGCGGTTATTTTGTAGATTTTAAGTCGGCGATTTTTTAGTGTGTGCCATTCGCCTTTTATGTATCCGTTTTTTTCGAGGTCGCGCAAGATGGGGTAGATGCCACCGGGGGTGGGTGCCCAAAAGCCTTTGGTGCGGCTTTCGATTTCTTTCATGATTTCATAGCCGTGGCTGGGTTTTTTGTTAAGCAGTATGATGACGCCCATGCGTATGTATCCTGTTTGGGCTACTTTGATCCAGTTTTGGCTGGCTTCGTTTTCGGGTTCGGGTTTCAACTTCGGTTCGATTGTATAGTATTTATAGGCAACTTTTATATTTTGCCACAATATATTGCTGTCAATAATATTCAAAGGGAGGTAATTCCATGGACAATGGCAACATAATCGAAGTTAAGAACTTGACCAAGATGTTCGGCAAATTCATCGCTGTAGACGACATATCCTTCAGCGTCAAAAAGGGTGAAATCTTTGGTCTTTTGGGCCCAAACGGTGCAGGCAAAAGCACAACCCTCCGTATGTTAAGCACGCTATCACAACCCACCAAGGGAACTGCAACAATCGGTGGTTATGATACCGTTAAGCATGACATGCAGGTCCGTAAACTTATAGGTATAGTCAGTGAAAAAATGATAATTTACAACCGTTTAACCGCTAGAGAGAATCTCTCCTTCTTTGGTAACCTTTTTAATATACCCAAAGACACATTAAACAAACGCATCGACGAATTACTTGAACTTGTCAAGTTAACTAAATTCAAAGATGCTCAAGTTGGTACCTTCTCAACAGGTATGCGCCAACGGATGAATGTAATTCGCGCCCTGCTAAACATGCCCAAGGTTCTCTACTTAGACGAGCCTACCTTAGGTCTAGATCCTCAGTCATCGGTTGAAATCCGCGAATTCATAAGGAAACTCAACCAAGAACAGGGCACAACCGTAGTTTTAACAACACACATGATGATTGATGCTGACTTGCTTTGTGATCGCATAGCAATCGTTGATCATGGAAAAATTATCGCCCTAGATACATCTACAAATCTCAAAAAGATCATTTCTGGAGCAGATACTATGATAATAAACCTTGAAATAGCCAACTTAACTCCCGATATGCTAAGCGCCATAAAAGCGCTGGGCTGCATAGACTCGGTTACTCAAGAAAATTCTACGCAACTACGCATTATTGTTCATGGCGAAAATGCCTTTGATGAGATAGTGGATCTCGTACGTAAACGTGGTGGTAAAATAACCTCCATGTCCAACCTGCAACCCACACTCGAAGACGTGTTCCTCCACATCACAGGACACGATGTGCGCGACAGTGTAGCTGAAAAAGTTCCAATGCAACATCGGCGGTTTGGTATGCCGCAGGCGCGGGTGAGATAGGCATGACCGTCCAAACGATCCTAAAGCACAGTCTCCGTATTGCCTGGAAAGACCTCATGGAACTATTCCGTAACCGGCTGGGTCTAGTATTGCTTATTGTGATGCCCCTATTCATGATGGTTATGGTGGGCTTTATCTATCCCTCAGGCGGCGCAAGCATAAGCAACATGCCCATAGCCATGGTTAACGAAGACGCGGGTTTCAACAATTCATATCTGCCCAGCCAAACTTTCTTTAGCACACTACAGGGTATCAACGACCAAACCCACATGATGACCCTAAATAGCGCCTCAAGCTTAGAAGAAGTCACAGATTTGGTGCAACGGGGCGAACTCAGTGGTGGAATTGTAATCCCAAGTAACTTCAGCCAATCCATCCTAAGTGGTGAGCAAGGAACAATCATCATCGTAACTGATCAGTCAAATCCCCAAATATCTGCCACCATCCAAGCTGTCCTCTCAGGTGTATTCGACGGCATGGCCACAGCGATGGCGCAACAAAATGTGCTATTGATGAACCCAGCATTAAATTCCTCCTCTGCGTTAGCCGTCGTGAAGCCCCTAAACGTCCAGTCTCAGGGCGTAGTCCCAGGTAATCCAAGCTACTTTGATTTTATCGCACCGGGACTTATGGCTATGACCGTCATGATGAGTGTCATGACCGGTTTGCCAGTCGCGATTTCACATGAAAAAGAACTCGGCACAATGGATGGTATGATGGTTGCACCTGTCAACCGTCTCTCTATACTGTTGGGTAAAACGCTGGCACAAACTCTCAGAGGCTTAATACAGGGTGCCATAATACTGGCACTGGCAATTGGCATATTCGGAGTTGCCATACAAGGTAGCATTTTTCTGGTGTTTGCCTTGTTATTGTTGGGTGTATTTAGTTTCGTTGGATTAGGTATAGTCATAACATCATTTACCAAAGACCAAGAAACCGCCCAGATGCTCATGATGACCTTGATGTTTCCAATGATGTTCCTTAGCGGCGTATTCTTCCCCATACAGCAGATGCCTGCCTTTATGCAGACTATCAGCCACTTTCTGCCGCTGACATATGCTGCCGATGCTCTGCGTAAAGTCATGGTATTAGGTGCTGGTATACCGCAAATATCAACAGAACTTATAGTGCTCACAGCGTTTGGCATAGTCATGATAGCCATAGCTCTGCCGGTCTTCCGAAAAATGATGACGCGATAGGAGCCAACACAGATGAGTACCCTCTGTTCAAGGTGCCCCTTTTTTCAACTGGCTCCCCTTCTGAGGCGCAGAAACGCCCGCAAACGGTGTCGTCTTGAGCCCCAACGGCAACTTCGTATCTACAAATGCAAGGATTTCCCTGAGAAGCGATCCCGAGAATAACCCCCATTTTTTGCGGTTCTGTTGTCCCCCTATCTTTAAAAGGGTGACCGGTGATTTTTAATTGATTTTATTGAGGTTTGGAAATCTATGGATTTTAGTTGTCATGTATTTGTTTATTAAATAATTCTGTGGTTATAGTGTGATCTGTGGTTATAGTTAGTGGAAATTGGATAATAAGGTTAAAAAATTGGGTATAATGTGGCAAAATGCTATATGTTGTGATAGTTGATAGGGAAAATTGTGAACGGATGATAAAAATCTCACTGAAAATGTGTTTATATCTTTTTCAATAGCGTGGTATACTGCAAATCCAATCATCTGCCCCGCTATTATGGGTGGTGGAACCCATGATATTGGACCTAAAGTCAGTGGAGTTTGAAAGATTTGTAATATGTCTACGCTGGTTGTTTTCAATTGCTTACCATTTGTAAGCAGTTCAATTACACCCTCTTCTTTTTAATCGATTTTTAAACTATCTAATATATATTTGCATTTCGAGACTTTGAGATTAATCTGTTTTGGGTTGATTCGGTGGTGATGTAGTGTATGATGTTTATTAGCAGGATGGTTTATGGTGGAGGTGGAACTTGGCATCAAAATACTCGTCACCAATCGTTTAAAGATGTATAAGTCAAGGGGTTATTTGTCGAGAAACTGTCTGATCTGTACCGTTGACTCTGCTAAGGCCTCTTTGGTTATCTGTTGTGTGTATAAATGGATTGTTATGTTTAGAAATTTATGGAATTTATGAACAATATTGCAATGTTGATTGTTGTGTTATTGTTCATAATTGTTGAGACAATCTGAATACATACTTGTACAAAGGTTTTTTAACTCTCAAAACGACTTCTAAACATAATGTCCAGCTCACAAACATCCGCTCAGAAACCCAAACGATCTGTGAATCGAATCTTAAAGGTACTGCTTCAAGTGGTCGCTATAGTTGCTATTGTGACTGCTCTGCTTTGGTACATTGGAACAACCGTTCCAGTTGACTTTAAACCAGCTGAACCCACGATCATCAGAGGCATAGATTTTCTTTTCACCAAAATACTTGAGATGGATATTCTCTATTTTCTTTTGGCGTTTTTGATGTATTTTGGAATTAACATATTCTTTACAGTACGTTTGAGACGGGTTTTAGCCAAAGATGGTGTGAAAACCACTTTTGGAAGAAGCCTCCTTGCTCAGTATGCAGGCATGCTTACAAGCGACTTCACTCCTGGCCGTGCAGGCTACATTTTAACGCCTGTTTATCTTCGGGATCAAAATGTCCCTACCTCAAAGGGGCTCTCAAGTATCCTAGGTATTCAAACTATTGAGTTTCTGGTTAAAGTGGCGGGCGGAATAGGTGCCGTATCTTATTTGTTATATATGGTTCCGGCGGCAACATGGACTGAAATGTTTCCCCAAGAAATAGTCGGCGTAAATATCGGCATTATAGTAGCGGGGTTAGGTATCGGTTTAATGTTTCTGGGTGCGCTAGTACTAGCAGCCTTTACATGGTCAAAGAGAGCTATTGCACTGTTTGACCGCATTGCAAACTGGCGATTTCTAAAAAAATTCACCGGCGGATTGATGGGTAAACTTGAAGAATACAAAGAAAGCGCACACAGCACTCAACGGGCCATCCCCGAAATCTTTGCATTAACGATGATTTGTTGGATGCTCAAAGGGTTCGAATGGTACTTTTTAGGGTTAGCTCTAGGCATTACAAATGTTCCTTTGATAGCTTTCTTCTTAATTCATCCCTTAGTGACTGCTCTGGCGTTCATTCCAATCCTTCCCGCTGGAATCGGTGTGCAGGAATTCGGCATCATAGGCATACTTGGCTTACTAGGTGTTCCCTTGGAAATAGCCGGCGTTTTTGCAATAATCGCCCGTCTTTTACTAATATTCCAAGACCTCATAGGAGTACCCCAAATCGTCAAATCCACCGGCCTGATATTCTCACGCAAAACACCCCCAGAAACCCCCATCACTCCACCTGCAACAGCATAGTTACAACTGCCCTATTACGCACTATTTGCTTTCTAATCGGACGTTATTCTATCCGTTTGATCCATTGTCTTTCTAAATCTTTACGCATAACCAGCTCTTACTGGTTGCAAAAACCTAAATTAATCCCTTGTCGCTGGGTAGTATACTAATGCTAATACCGTTATTTTGTAGACTTAACGTCTTTATATTGGATTTTTTAATACCTTTATTAGAAATCTGGTGAACCGCTTGGCATCGTTTACACTCATAATTTATGAAGCCCCATACAGCAAAGAACGTGCTCTAACTGCACTTCGATTCGCCACTACTTGCGATTTAGAAGGCCATAAAGTTCGTATTTGGCTTTTTGAAAATGGCGTCTACCTTGCCAAGAAAGGGCAAAACGTTGCTCAGGGATTAATTAACTATGGCCAGATGCTCGAAGACCTCCTCAAAGGCGGTATAGCTGTTAAAGCCTGTGTGGTCTGTGCAGATGCAAGGGGCTTAACTGAGGCAGAACTGATTGATGGCGTAAAACTGGCGACGGTGCATGACTTGGTTGAGTGGACAGTTAATAGCGACAAAGTCATAACATTTTAGTGACTCCGTGAATCCGTTGAATGTTGAAAAACTTGATGTACGAGGAAAAATGTGTCCTCTCCCGGTCGCTTTCACTAAGCGCAAGCTGGAAACTATGTCCTCTGAGCAACTACTTGAAGTCACCTGTGAGGGCGAACTAGAGTTCGATAACATACAACGCTGGGTAAAGAATCAGGGCCATGAAATTGTCCAAGCCCAAAAAACCTCCGATACATTCAAGATACTAATAAAAAAACGCTAACATCTCATCTCTATAGTAATCTGCTGTATGTCTGAAATAGAGTGTGACTAAACATTGCTATTCAGAGACAAGACCCAGCTGTTACTCATCTTTCCTTCTATTCAAAAACCGTTTATGCACTCGATGCCGAAAGGTGGTGGTTTATGTTGCGCAACAAGAATAGTGTCCTTTCCGTTTTTAGCTTCTCAATGTCGCAATGAACCCGCGTGTTACATCTTTAATCGATTGAATCAGTGGATACCGAATTTTTTCTGATGAAAGGCTCGCCAGACGGTCTACTCGGAAATAGATCGGTGGATGAGGATCCAGCCCCAGCCATTCCTGAATACGATAAGACGGTGTCCTCTCATAGAGCAACCGCTGGAACCCAATTTTTTCCAGTGACTCCGCTAGAACCTTGGGGTTACCCACTACCATAGCTGAGATCAAATCGGCACGGGCCTCAAAAAATTTGGCTATGAAGAAAATGAGTACCATAATCGCCCAGAAATATGCAAAAAACAATAAGGAAGAAAAAATTAGTGGAAACAGGGGAAACAGTACATAGAAGCGGAAGAGAAACTCTGCAGAAACCAATCCGTAGAGTATGAGTGGATCTCGGCCTCGAAGATGCCCAAATTCATGTCCCAAAACTCCCAAAAGTTCTGCTTCGTTTAATTGAACTAAAATGCCTGTGGTTATCAGGACTAATCCGCGTTTGGGACTAGGACCCGAAGCCGCGGCATTGGGAACCATGGTGTTTGAAACCACTACTTTGGGCATGGGAAAATTGAATCGATCCGCAATATTTTTAACTAAACCATAGACGTTAACTTTTTTGGTTTTAAGATTTTGCAATTCACAGGGTACCCCATGTTTTAAAAAAATCTTCTGTGCAGACTCAACCTCAACTTCTCCTTGTTTGGTGATTATTTCCTCATAAATTTCTTTTTTTATGGCCAACAGTGTTTCCCGCGGATAGGTTTTTTTAAAATCTCCCATCTTATTTACTGGAAGATAATACTCCAATAGATGGATGGTAGGGTTAGCTTTGGTGATGTGCCATTCTGCATTGCGGCCGATAAAGCGGTTAGAATAGAACACAAAGATAAACTGAATGCCGATTAATATCAGCGGCGCAACCCAAAACGCATCGGGAACAACTGTTGCTATAGTGATAAATATGAACATTCCAAAAACGATGAAAACCACAAAGAAGAGGAGCTGAGTTTCAAGGAAAAATCGATTGAAAGATTTTTCGGGTTTTGTGTAGGCTTCTGGAACGATTTTCTCTCCTTCCCGCCAGACAAAACATACGGCGGCACTTCGGGCGTTCTGCGAGAAAACTTGCATCGCTATTAGAATATCTTGTTTTGCTTCTTCTACAGCGGATTTAGGTACTGAGGGGTTGAGCGGTGTGATTCTTAATTCAAAGGGCGTGCCGCTTTTAACTTCCACATCGAGCAGGTGACTGCTTTGCTGATCGGTAACTACATAGGTTAATTTTTCGCCTTTTACGGTGGGCTCCCTTTTGATGTTAGTAAACCGCTGATTTTGAGGCAACAAATACTGGGTGTAGATAAAATCAAAGAGTTTCTCATAGTAACTAGGCGGAACCTCAGGAGTTATCCTATACATAAAAAATGGAAAAGGAGACGACATCATATCTGGCTGTCAAAACCTACAGTTATTCACTGTTTCACCGTTTTATATCCTTATTTAGGACATGAGCATAAGCCGCTTAAGGGACACGCATGCGTTAATTGATTTCTTGACTTTTCAGGGGGGGCTAGCGTTTATTAATCTCGGAATTCATTGTTAAAACCACATACTGTTAGTGAAAAAGACTTTGTAGCATCAAATAAACGCTTTAGATGATGATGCAGAGAAATATTAAACTTACAGTAGCTCAAACAAAACGTGAGCTGATTGTATAACTTAGGATGGAATATGTTACTTTGGCAACATTAAAAAAAACCATACTCGTTGTTGACGATGATAAATCTATACTGCGAACATTCACCCGAATCCTACAAAAAAGCGGCTATGAAATCGATACCGCAGAAACAGGAAAGGAAGCCATGGAAAAAACTGAAACCCGCAGTTACGATTTAGCTCTCGTAGACATCAGGTTGCCCGACATGGACGGCACTGATTTACTAGCAAAACTCAAAAAACCTCTCCAGCATACCGTTAAAATCATGATCACGGGGTTTCCATCACTAGAAACCGGAGTTAAAGCTCTAGATGAAGGCGCAGATGCATATCTGGTTAAACCTGTGAAACCTCAGGAACTGCTTATCCTCCTCGAAGAGAAACTCAAAAGCCGTGAAGAAGCCTCAGAAATCAGCAATTAATATTCATATTATGGCCACAAAGTGTTCGCTCACTCTTTAATTGAATATAATTGTCACATCTATCAAGAGTATTTGCTTTACAAAAAATATTTGAGAGTATCTAAGGGGATTATAAGGCGGTTTAGTTCTTTGTACTGTGATGGTTATGCGCTGTTCTAAGTGTGGAGTCAGCGTTGTGTAAAAGCAGAATTTAATTACAACCGACAGCGCTACAAATGTAGAGATTGTGGACGCCAATTCACCCAAACACAAGACAAAAACGCCACCAAATGCGCCTTTGCACTGTACTATATGTAGTTGGCTTATCAATGAATGCTTTGTCTGTATGCTTAACGTTGAACCCTTAACCATTCTCTATTGGTGAGGAATTTTGCGCTTAAAACCTATGAAAACCAGCTCGCAGGGTGAAGCATAATTGAGCTTGATGAGATGTGACCATTTTGTGTTCAAAGAATAAAGTCTGGATCTGGAAGGCATACTGTTGAACTACCGCTGAACTTGTTGTTTGGGAATGTGGAAACCGAAGTGCCCAAGCACTAAAAAAGATGCTTGATCGGCTCCAGACCTTGGCGGTTAGGGTTTTATTTGTTGATAACTGGGAGTGCTGGGACCCCTAATGAGGCCTTTATTAGGAAATTGCCGCTTGAGTGCTGGTTTTGGGCTAACCGGAAGCTATTTAGTTAAATAAGTGTGGTTTAGGACGATATGTGGAAAAGCGGCAATAATTTCGGGAAAAGATAACCAAAATCGCAATGTATAAAACTTAAATAATGGAGCACACTAAACCTAAGGTTAAATTATTGAAGGAGACAAAAAAGTTGACTAAAACAAAATTAGTATTAGTGATAACACTTCTATCCTTGTTGACCCTAAGCGCCTTTAGCGCAATCAACACAAACGCATTCGTACAAGCTGTGGACACATCTTTTAGTGGTAGTGGTCAAATCGCGGCGGCTAAATTTGTACAAAGTGGTGATACTATACATGTTTACTTTGCGGAGCAACTAAAAATTGGTAATGGAAAGCCTTTAGCCTATGGTCTCTATATTGACGTTACACATGGAAACGGTGAAACTTCTGCAGATTATGTAGAGTTATCCTTAGTTGACACAGAAAATTTTGTTACCTTTGAATCTAGTGGAATCCATATCGAGGCTAAAATGACTTTTAGTCGTGGTTCGACGACTCAAGAGCACAATATAATTCTTGACTGGGACTTCGCTGATAGTACAGCAATATTTACGCTTATCAATCATAGAGCCGGTAGAACATCTGTCTATAATGCTAATGGCGATAATGTTGCATATGCATTTGTTAATCCATCTGCATCTGCTTCGGTCTTTAAAGGAAAGGGCAACACGAATACGCTTGCAATCACCATTGCAGAGTCATGCTTTGATTTTGTAACAAACGCTATAAGTGCGCCGCTCGTTAAGGAATTCACTATTAACAACAATGCCGCAGGCACCTATCAAGTTGACGACTTTAACATCTATGTTGATACTAAAGGTAATGACCAAATACGTGCATGCTACATAATAACAAAATAACCTAAACTATCAATATAATGTCTGGTTAGGTGAAAAGTATTCACCACCATCTTTATTTCTTTGGACTATCAATCACAAAAAACACAATGCAACATTTGAATTTCAAGCATGGTACGATTAGCATAGTCACAAGTTCTGTATAGATATCGTAACCAGTTTGTTTTCACATTAAAAATCATACATATTGTTCTTGAATCTCGGATAATTCTCAGTAAAACTGAATAATTACAAAAAAGAGTGGGAGGGATAGCAGAAAAATAAACGTAGCTGACGATATCGCCATTTAAGTATTGTGTCCTCTCGCTAACTTGGCCATAACTTGAATAACCAGTCAATCTTGGGACTTGAATAAATCGGTGATCTCAATATCAGTTCAAACGGTTCTATCGGCTCAACCTTGGGTAATAATATGATTGTTACCATTATGCCCTCGTCATTAATCACGCTCTTGTTAAAAATTATGCTCTTGTTGTTAATCATGCCACTCACGCTAAAGGGAACAAACGTTAAGGCCGAAAAACCACTTTTGCCAGTGATTGCTATTTTTTTGTTTGGCATGTTTTCGATGGTTAAATCGCTTTTGGCAAGGAACTCAAAGAATAGCATCATTAGCTGATACAGGTTGTATGTGGAATTGACAACTCTGCTTCATATTACGGGAGCGGGTTAAAGAAAGGTATATTGGTGTGTTAGTTAAGCGTAATGCCTATAAATCAGCTTGTAAATACACAAGACGCATGCGTGTAAATGCACCCCACTTCCCGGATTTAACGCAGAAAATCCAGCAACTTAAAAAAGAAAAAAAAGCCCTTATCCTGGCTCACAATTATCAACGTCCCGAAATACAAGACATAGCTGACTACATCGGCGACAGCATCGAACTGAGCCGCAAAGCTATGACCGAAAAGGACGCAGAATTCATCATATTTTCCGCTGTGGATTTTATGGCAGAATCCGCCGCGATTCTTAACCCCACCAAAAAGGTTTTGTTACCCAGCACAGGTGCCAGATGCCCTATGGCACAGATGCTTACTGTAGATGAAATAAAACGAGTCAAAGCCAAGTATCCAAAGGCCCCGGTTGTGCTCTATGTTAACACATTAGCCGTATGCAAAGCAGAGGCTGACATCTGTTGTACCAGTGCCAACGCAGTTGAAGTTGTGAACTCACTTGACGCCGACACCATCCTGTTTGGACCTGACAAAAACCTCTCAGAATACGTCGCAGAAAAAACCGGAAAAACCCTAATTCCCATTCCCGCTAACGGTTTCTGCCCAACACATTTGCTGTTTCAGTCTGAAGACGTCAAAGTTCTCAAGATGCAATACCCAGACGCCGAAGTTATGGTTCACCCCGAATGCACCAAGGGAATGCGTCTTGTTGCTGACTTTATTGGAAGTACATCAAAAATCTGCAAACAAGCAAAAGAATCCAGTGCACAAAAAATCATTATAGGTACTGAGTGTGGTATACTACACCGCCTCCAAAAAGAAAATCCCACAAAGCAATTCTATCTCGCCTACGACGGCGCTGTGTGCCCCAACATGAAGACCACAACACTTGAACGAATCTACCAATCACTCAAAGAAGAAAAACACCTAATTAAAGTCCCCCAGGCAACAGCAAAGAAAGCTCGAATATCACTGGAGCGCATGTTTGAAGTCAAAACTTAAACTGTTACTATCATGGATTTGAGAATTTTTACGCCCCGCCGCGTTGCCAGCTCATCGCTTAGGTGGCGTATTTCAGAGCTTTTACCCTTTACCGCAATAACTTCCAAGCAATCATGTTCACCCAGATGGATATGCATCGTTGAGGATATGAGGTCTTGGTGATGATGCTGAGAATTAGTTAAATCACTTTCCAAGCCGCGGGTGTCATGATCATAAACCATCAATATAACGCCAGTTTGATGGGCATTTTCATCCTGTAACCACTTTCGCTCTGAAACATAGAGTCGCACAGCGTCCTGGATGGCTTTGCTTCGGCTTTCATAGCCCATCTTTTCGGTTATGGCATCGAAATCTTCTAAAAGATCAGGCGGAAACGTTACACCAATACGAACAATTTTGGCCATCTCAAGTCACCTCTAAGACTTAGGGGGGTCTTTCCCTAAAAGCTTTTAGACAATCCACTAAACTTTACCCTACGTCTAATTTTTTTCACAAAAAACGGAACCAGCACAGCAAATACGGTCACGATTTCAACTTTGCCAATAATCATCGACACCATAATCAGCCACTTATACCCAAGCGGCATAGCCACAGATACTGCTCCCATGGTTGCCCCAGTGGTTGAAAGCGCTGATCCCATTTCAAAAAGTGCATGTCCAAAAGAAATACCCATCGTAGATAACAACAACGCAAAAACAACTAATGCCGCAAAAAAGAACAGAATCGCCATAACAGCCGGAAACGCTTCTGTGATCTCTGTTTTGGTGGTTTCCTTTTGCCTATCTGACTTGGTAAACGGCATCGAAATTAAATGCCCAAACGAAGTTCCCAACGCCAGTAGCCGCGAAATTTTTATACCTCCCGCCATAGAAAACGCACAGCCACCAACCGACATCAAAATTACAAGTAACACTACAGCATTGGAACTAAATGTAGCGAGGTTTAGATAATAGATTCCCTGAGTGGATGCCAAACTTACCACATGAAACAAAGAATCAAAAAAACCTATATCCATGACAAAAAACAAAACTATACTAGCCGTTACCATGATACAGATAAACAAAACAATCTCAGGTGAAAATATTTTCTTAAATTTTCCAGCTAAGAGATTATAATTGAAAGAAAAATTTACCGCACCCAAAAACATCAACAAAAGAATTAAAATTTGAGGCGCTACAGAGAGATACTGTTGAAACGTTAGCGTATTAGGCGAGAAACCCCCCGTGAGGGTATCTATGACAAAGGTCCCTGTAGCCACAAAGTCGGTGTAGCCTAAAAGATAAAAAATCCCCGTAAAAACCAAGATATAGATACCATAGATCGCCAATACCATAAAAAACATACGCTTCAGATTTCTGCTAAGATTCTCGATTCCCAAAACCCCCCCCAACCTAGGTAACGCCCGCCTAGATTGAAAAAACGCTAAAATCAAAAACACCACACCCACACCTCCCATGACCTCTGTTAGACTCCGATAGACCAGTACGGATCTTGGCAGAACCTCAGGGTTTGATATGAAACTAAACCCAGTAGTTGTAAAGCCTGAGACGCTCTCAAAACAACTGTTCGTGAAGCGATCCAGACCGTTTGCGCTAGCAAAAGGATCCAAGTAGAGATAGGGTATGGCTCCTATGAGGGGTAGGATGATAAATGCCAAAAACAGCAGGGTGCTGGCAGATTTTACGGTTAAGTCCTTGCGTTCACAGAGTGCATTTAAGAAAAATCCCCCGCCTAAAAAAGCCAAAGCCGTTAGAAAAAGTGGAATGAGTTGCGCCGTCTCATTGAAGATAAACCCCGTTATAATTGGAATGATAGTTAACAGGCCGGCGGTTTGGAGCAGAAAGCCCAAGTTAGCGATTATGCGCTGATTCATCGTCACTGACTTAAATAATGAACAATTATTTATGTTTCTGTGGCTGACCGCAGAAAATAAACCATTGACCTTTTAGATCTGAAGTATGGCCAGAAATATCTCTAAACTGATGAAATAAGATGGCGCGGGATGTGGGATTCGAACCCACGTGGCCTTTCGACCACAGACTTAGCAGGCCTGCCCCATACCAGGCTTGGGGAATCCCGCAACACTTTTTTGCCTTTACCCTTTGGCTGTTCTGCTTGAATCCCAAATGGTCAGTCTTAGCCATTTGAGTGTAAAGTAATTTAATTAAAGCTTTCTCAGCACTTACGCAACTGTGCTCACTTGCTATGCCTATCGGTGCTGTGAACTTTTAAATGTGTATCCAATCAAAGCCTCAATTCGACTCGAGCCAAAATCACTTTTGATTTTGTGCCACAATCATTGCGTGGGCTTTATCGTAGGGTTCTAAGTCAATAATTTCCTTAACATCATAACCGCGTTTGTATAGGATCCGGGCTTCTTGTTTATAGACCTCTTGAGGAGGCATGGTAACATCGATACTCTGTGATTTGCAGGCAAGCATAACCCAGCCTTGGGATTTGAGGAAGTAGTCTGCATTGTCTGCTAGAAGTTTTGCCTGTTCAGGTTGGGCGACGTCACAATAGACGACATCGACTTTGCCATTGATGAACATGGCATAACGTTCAGGCATCCGAGCGTCCTCGAGCATGGGTGAGATGTTTGAGCGGTAGGCAGCTACATTGTTAACTAAATCGCGAAGACTACGCTGGGCAAATTCGATACAGTAAACATGTCCAGATTCGCTCACGATATCACTAACATGACTAGGTGTAGTTCCAGAGGCAGCCCCTAAATAGAGTACCTTAGAACCCGGCACAACGGGTACCTTTTGCAGTCCTTTGATGATGGCACCTGCGAGTTTGCTTCGAAAAGCATCCCAAACCCGATATTCCACGCCTCTGAATTTGATCAAGCGCTCACCATAGACGTTTAAGCCCGGCGTGAGGTTTTTTGTGCCCAGCCGTTTAGCGCCGTCTTCGAGAAGGATTTGATAGATCTCGGGGAATTTATCGTTTGGTTTAACTCTGACGCCCACGCTTGTCTCTCCACTGTTTGCGTCTGCGTTTATCACCTTTAGGTGGGCCTTCACGGTGAGGTTTCTTTTGGAATGATTGCCGTTCGCCTTCACGGGAAGATTCACCGCGCTGGAAACGTTGCTCGCCTTCTTTGCGGTCACCGCCTTCACGGTAGCTAAATCCGCGTTCTCTACGTTCAAAGCGTTCCCGTTTTTCTTTAGGTTTAGGTTCCTTGGGTGGCGGAGGTTCTTTGTATTTCTCTCTGATTTCCTCTACACGCTTATTGATCTCTTCTTTTAATGTATCGCCAATGTAGTGTCCCTCACCAAATGCATCCGCCCGTGCGGCTATGGCGAGTTTACCTGCGATGACCCGCGCGATCTTTCCACGTTGCCAACGTTTAGCATCATGAAGCATGGTATGTTGGAAAATCAAACCATGCTTGGGAGGACGGGCGCCTGTTTTGAGGCTTCTAAAGAGCGCTTTTTCTGCACCCAACACTTGGATGGTGCTTGCAGGACGCATGGCGAGGTTTTGGAGACTGCCCGCAATGGATATCATGCGGGCTCCCAAGAGAGCTCCTGCAACGGCACGGACGTTTGGGGCCATCTCTTCCATAGTTCTATCGACATATTCGTCCATGCTTTTGCGCAGGGTATAGAAAGCTAAAATGTCTTTGGCTAAAGTTTGCACCTGTTCTAAGTCCAGATCTGAGATGTCTGCACCCATGGATGCGTCCGCAGCTTTGTTAATGAGTTGAGTGCGTTCTTTGGGAATGCCCTCAGCTTCTAGTTTTTCGATACTAAAGTTGTCTCTGTTGCCCAAGTTCATGGCAAGACGCGCATACGTTTCATGTTTCTCAACTAGGCGGTCAAGTTCGGGGAAGTAGATACCATACCATTCGCGTAGTCTACCCATAAAGAGGTTGACCGTTTGGTCGAGGCTATCTAGGGTTTGGATACCTTGAGCGACGATGAGATCGCGTTTACCCGTGGCGCCTTTGATGCGGAGTTTGCTGAGCTCCATGCTGACATCACGGTTCCAACTGTCAAGTTCTTGTTGACCTGCAACAAAACCTGATTCGACAGCGATATCTGACATGCGGTTGTTGAGTACTGCGGTTTCAGCCGGTTTGGCTACTTCAACGCTGACTTTAAGACGGCGCTGTGCTTCCTCTGCAAGTTTACCGTTTGAGAAAACAAAGGTGTCATATCCGACATTTTTTAGAAGTGTGATAAGGGAGGTGGCTTGGTCTGAGAGTTTACCCTGTTCTGTGCGGAGAAGATTTTTGGCCGCTGCCTGTACTTTCTTTGGAAACAACGCTTTTTCAACCAGCTGGTTTTTGTCGTCAAAGGCCGTTACGCCAAAGGGAAACTGTACGATGAATGCTTTCATTCTCTGTGCCCCGAAATAAACTACACTATGTCAACGGTTAATGTTAATAAATAATATGTTCCTCCGCAAACAACTGGCTTTAGACAATGAACCGTTTGGTTCATTGAAGTGAATATTCATAGCCAAAAATGCGGTTACCGGCGCGGGTTGCGGTTATAAGCAGATGGTTGGTGTAGCCTTAGCTGATTCTTTCCATTATGATTTCGTCAATATATTGTCCGTCTCTAAAATGTTGTTTTGATATTCTTTGAGTTTCGATAAACCCAAGTTTGGTATATGTGTGTATGGCGGGATTATTTGTTGCCAAAACTTGTAGTTTCAAACGCTTAATCCCCCTTTGGTTGGCTTGTGATATAATTACCTTGAGCATATGTGTTCCAATGCCCAAGTTTCTAAACTGCTTTTTCACGATTATCCCAACAATCCCTTTCCCTTCTTGTTGGATATGCATGTCTGAGGATGCGATTACCTCACCGTTAACCTCTGCAATTATTGAAATACTTCTGTCCTGTTCCAAGGATTTAATGTGTTGAGTAAGCCACTTATGTTCACTTTCAACCGTTACCTTTTCGGTACACGCAATTTGTGCTTTTTCTGCAACAAGTGAATTAATGAGCACTGTAAAACTCATCAAATTATCCATAGAAGGGGTCTTTAAAGTTATCTTGAAATTCTTGATTGTAAACTCTTCTATGGTTAAATTCTGCCTCATTTTAATAACCCGTATTTAGTTACACTTCAAAAGTAAATCATTCAATGACTTAAAAAATAGCTTTACGGTCTATAGATGCGTCAATTGGTATCTTTTCTGAAACATGAATGTCAAAATAATGGGTTTGGTGTTTTTCTAAATTATTTTTGGAATAATCTGTTTTGCTCGAAGTCCAAGCTAAAGAGGACAATAAATTTCATAAGGGTTTTTGTAATAAGATATCAAGAAGGGTACGTTTGGATGGTTTCCCTGAATTTGGATGATTTGGATATACGCCTACTTCAGTTGTTGCAGGTTAACAGCAGATTTTCTTTTGCCGAGTTGAGCCGTGAGCTTGATGTTGCAGAAGCTACGGTCCGTTTTAGAGTTAGGCGTCTGGTAAGTGAGGGGGTTATTGCCAAATTTACTATACTGCTTGATCCAAATAAGGTGGGTCGAAGAGTTAGTGGAGCTATTTTGTTAAAGCTTGATCCTGCCCGTCTCGATGAGGCCTGTAAAGCGCTGATTGCATTTGCTGAGACGATGTATTTGTTCCAAAGTACTGGTGAGTATGATGTGGTTTCTGTGGTTGTGGCGCGAGATCTGGAGCATCTTAATGATTTAGTTAAACGGGCAAAGGCTGTTGTGGGTGTTAAAGATGCACGTGTTTCTATTGCGACCCAGTTTTTAAAATTTGATCCCTTTGTTTCATTAAACCTCTAAGCAAACCTTGCGGAATCAGCAACTTTACAGTTGTCTTCTGCTTTTTCAGTAAGATATATACGATAAGCAATTGCTAAATGATAGCTAATCGAGAAATCGATCAACCCAAAAGCAACTCAGGTGACACTATACTGCAAAATCAAAAAATAACCAACTCCCAAATCCAACCGCTAAAAATAACCCTCGACGAAACAGACAAAAAAATCCTCCAAATACTCCAAGATGACTTCCCCATAGTCACCCAGCCATGGAAAGAAATAAGTTGCCGCCTAAACCTCACCGAACAAGAAATCACAAATCGCATAAACAGACTCAAACAAACCGGAGTGGTGCTAAGAATAGGACCAATTTTTGACTCAGCCAAAATCGGTCTAAAGGCAAGCACCTTAGTGGCCCTGCGTGTGGATGCCAAAAGACTCGAAGAAGTGTCTCAAATCATCAACCAACACGACAACATCTCACACAACTATCAACGTGACAACGAATACAACGTATGGTTCACTCTTACTGCACAAGACAACACAGAACTAAATGAAGTGCTCGAACAAATCCGCCAAAAAATAAACATACCCAAACAAGATTTGTTAAACCTGCCAACTCGTCACATCTTCAAAATCAACGTCATTTTCCAATTAACTAACTAAACTGGGTGAAACATATGGATGAAATTGATCTTAAACTGTTAATAGGTCTCAAAAAAGGCATACCCCTATCAGCCTCACCATTCAACGATATAGCAACGGAATTACAAATTCCCGTTGAAGAAGTCATAAGCCGACTAAATCAGCTCAAAGCAGACAAAGTGATCAGACGCTTTGGAGCTTCCATAAAGCCCAACAGCATCGGCTTATCGGCAAATGTTCTAGTAGCTTGGAAAGTATCTCCCAACAATATCCAAGAAGTCGGCAAAGCCCTCTCAGAGATCAAAGAAATTTCACACTGTTATGAACGCACAACAGATAACCCAAACTGGACCTACAACCTCTACACGGTTCTACACGCCCAAACCCGTTCAGGCATCGAGACTATGGTCAACAAGTTATCCTCAAAGTGGAATTTAGAGTACAAACTACTCTATAGCACAAGAGACCTCAAACACTCACTAAACCCCAAGGAGAATCCCAATGTTAAACATTACTAAACTTTGGTGCAACCTTCCCGGCTCCATGGATCACATACGGTATGGCCCAACGACACACCAAAAACCCATAGTAGTATGGAATACAACAAGACGTTGTAACCTAAGATGTGTTCACTGCTACTCAAAATCTGAAGATAAACTCTATCAAAACGAACTAACTACACAAGAAGCTAAGACTTTTGTAGAGGACTTAGCCAACTTCAAAGTGCCGGTGCTGTTATTTTCCGGCGGTGAACCCCTTCTACGCCAAGACCTCTTTGAAATCGCAACCAACGCTTCAAATTTAGGCATACGAACGGTGCTATCAACAAACGGAACCCTAATCACTCCAAAAATAGCCCAAAAACTCAAAACCGCCGGGTTCTCCTACATCGGAGTCAGCATAGATGGCGCAGAAGAAACCAATAACAAATTCCGCGGTAACCCCCAGGCATTTAAACAAGCCGTCACCGGTATACGGAATTGTATCAAAGCAGGCCTCAAACCCGGCCTACGCTTCACCGTCACCAACTATAACATACAAGACATCAGCAAAATTTTTGATTTAATAGAAACCGAAAACATCCCCCGTGCATGTTTCTACCACCTAGCCTATGTCGGCAGAGGAACCTCCATTGTAAACGATGACCTAACCCCCAAACAAACACGAGACTTCATGGATTATCTTCTCTCAAAAGTCGAAGTTATGCATCAAAAAGCACAGAACACCGAAATCCTAACCGTAGACAACCACACCGACGCAGCCTACCTCTATCTAAAACTAAGCAAAAAAGACCCCCAACAAGCACGAACAGTACTAAACCTCCTAAAAATAAACGGCGGCAACAGTAGCGGCAAAGGTATAGCCTGTGTAGACTCTAATGGGTATGTACATCCTGACCAATTCTGGCAACACCACAGTATAGGAAACATCCGAGAACAAAGTTTCAGCACAATCTGGGCAAATACCCAAGACCCACTGCTCTTAACACTCAGAAACCGCATCTCCACTCTGAAAGGAAAATGCGCTCAATGCCAATTCCTCGATATCTGTAATGGAAACCTCCGCGTAAGAGCCGAGGCAGTGCATGGCGATGTTTGGGCTCCTGATCCCGCATGTTATCTTACAGATGAAGAAATAACCGCCAAGTAGGCAAACCAAAAAATGGCAACAAAAAATCCAATGAACATTGCACCCAGAGTAGTGGCTTGGGAATCAACTCGTGCATGTAACTATGCATGTTCCCACTGTCGAGCGACAGCCCAAAAACAGCCCGATCCCAACCAGCTCACAACCCGAGAAGCCCTCCATATGATCGATCAAATTGCTACTCTCTGCAAACCGGTTTTTATAATAAGCGGTGGAGACCCACTCCAACGAAACGATGTTTTTGAGGTTGCCTCTTATGCATATAGGCTTGGATTTCGCGTCGTTATGTCTCCCAGCGGGAGCAATATGTCCCAGGAGACCTTTGATAAAATAAAACAGGCTGGCATACAAATGATCTCTCTTAGTCTCGACGGAGCAACCGCTGATATACATGACAGCTTCAGAAATGTGTCCGGTGCATTTGACTTAGTCTTAAAGAACATTGCATTGGCAAATGTCAACGATTTTCCATTTAGAATCAACACAACAATAACACAGCATAACTACAAAGCTATAGCTCCAATCCACAAGATGGCAGTAGAACAGGGCGCTGTGGAATGGGACGTTTTTATGCTGGTACCCACCGGTCGAGGAAAAATTGACATGGAGATAACCCCCCAACAATACGAAGAAACGCTACAAACAATCTATCAGCTCAGTGAATCCTCGTCAATTCCCGTTAAAGTGACCTGTGCACCTCAATATACCCGAATAGTAGCTCAACAAATCAAAGAAAAACCACTGATGAGTAGCAGGGGCTGTATGGCCGGTAACGGGTTCTGTTTCATCTCACATATTGGAGACGTTTTTGGTTGCGGTTTTCTTCCAATATGTGCCGGCTCAATTAGACAACAAACACTCAAAGAAATATACCAACAATCTTCCCTCTTTATTGAATTAAGAAATCCTCATCTGCTAAAGGGCAAATGTGGTAAATGCAACTACCGTACTGTTTGTGGCGGTTGCCGCGCCAGAGCATTTTCGACAAAAAACGATTATCTCGACGAAGAGCCTTACTGCATCGGACAGTATTAGTATAATGATTTACATAACCCCAGATGCCGTTGTCTCCCCTGAAAAGGGGACATTACCTTAATCAATCCAACTAATGGAGGGTGAACTTGTCTACCCGGATGTATGAATGTCTTCAAGCATTTTTGAGTTATAGCGTTTGTGTGCTAAATGTGCTAATGTATTATTGTCCTTTCAGGTTTCTTTTTTCTGCTCAAAAAGTTAATAGAATAGTTTCGATGACTATCTGCAAATAAGATAGATGGACACTACCATGAGCGGCTCATCTAAGAATAGCAAAATAGTTACTGTGGGGCTAATTCAAACAGTTGTATCTGAAGATATAGCGGCAAACATGATAAAAGCAATGCAAAAAATTGAGGAAGCGGCACATAGGGGCGCTCAAATTATCTGTCTCCAAGAGCTCTATCGTACAAGATATTTTCCCCAAGAAGAAAACGTGAATGCGATGCCTCTTGCAGAGACAATCCCTGGACCCTCCACAGAAGCCTTTAGTAAATTAGCAAAAAAACATGGGGTTGTAATTATTGTTCCTTTGTTTGAACGGGCTTGTGATGCAAAATTCTACAATACCGCCGTAGTGATCGATGTCGACGGCAAAATCTTGGGCACCTATCGCAAAATCCACATACCCTACGATCCCTACTTTTACGAAAAAAACTACTTTGCCCAAGGAGAACAACCTTACAAAGTCTTTAACACTGCATTTGCCAAAATCGCAGTGCTTATATGTTATGATCAGTGGTTCCCCGAAGCTGCCCGCATCAACACACTGGGTGGTGCAGAAATCATATTTTATCCCACTGCCATCGGCTACATAAACGATCATACCTCAGATGACGGCGACTGGCATGATGCTTGGCGTACCGTACAGCGGGCGCACGCCATAACAAACGGTGTCCATATAGCCGCAGTAAACCGCATCGGCACCGAGGGCGAACTTGTGTTTTGGGGCGGAAGCTTTGTCTGTGATTCCTTTGGAACCATCCTTGCCGAAGCCTCAACCGACAAAGAAGACGTCATAGTTACACCAGTTAATCTATCCAAAAATAAAAAGATACAAGAAGGCTGGGGTTTTCTGCAAAACCGCCGACCCGACACCTACCAGCCACTCATCGAAAAGGTAGAAACATGCACCGAAGGTTGCGGCGAGAAAACCTGTCGCACACAAGACTTTATGATGCCTGCTGAGTGGGAGCGTCATGATGCAATTTGGCTGGCTTGGCCCTATGATCCCACAACTTTTCCCGATCGTGTCGAGAGTGTTGAGCAGACCTACGTTCAAATAGTTAAGGAAATCCATGAGAGCGAAGAAGTTAATCTCTTTGTCATAGATGAACCCACCAAAAAGAAAGTCACTGAAAAGTTTAGACAGGTAGGCATAAACTTAGATTTAGTGCATATCTATGTTTCTGATTATGCTGATGTTTGGTTCCGCGATTATGGCCCCATATTTATCCGCAACTCCAAACACGAATTGGCTATGGTACACTGGGATTTTAACAGCTGGGGCGAAAAATACGAAACCCTTCTACGAGACAAACAGATTCCTGATGTAATTAACAAAAAACTATCCCTCACCTGCTTTAAACCCGGCATCGTATTAGAAGGCGGATCCATTGATGTCAACGGCAAAGGTACCCTGCTCACAACCGAACAATGTCTACTAAACAGCAACCGCAACCCAACCCTTAACAAACAAAAAATCGAAACCTACCTCTCAGAATACCTAGGTGTACACCACTTCATATGGCTAAAAAGGGGTATACTAGGCGATGACACTGACGGTCACATCGACGACTTAGCCCGCTTTGTTAACCCCACAACCATCGTCTGCGCCTACACCGAAGACCCAAACGACGAAGATTATGAAGTGCTACAGGAAAACTATGAAATTCTCTCCCAAGCAGTCGATCAAGACGGCAAAAAACTCCAAATCATAAAATTACCCATGCCCCGTGTTATAAGCGACGAAGACTACCGCCTACCCGCAAGCTACACCAACTTCTATATAGGCAACACAAAAGTGCTTGTACCTATTTTCAACCACCCAAACGACAAAAAAGCCCTAGATATCCTCCAAAACCTGTTTCCCACCCGAAAAATCGTAGGCATATTCTGCGGCGACTTGGTCTATGGATTTGGCACTATCCACTGCATCAGCCAACAACAACCCTGCCCCACATAACCTAACAAGGCATCTAACAAATTACCAAGAAGCATCACAGATACTAAATGCTAGCACTCGCTATGGATTGCTCTACATCCAAATAGTGTTTAGTACACAAATGCACAGTGCGGTTACTGGGTAGTGATAGCCTTGTGTGGATCTTGGCTTCCACACACAAGCCGCAGAGGGGTTGCTTGGGGGCATATAGGCATTCAAGACCTTTCCAAGGCCATCTCTTGATATTGGTGGCGGGGCTGGGTTTGTGGATTGTTTGGGTGTGTGTTTTGCATAATTCCCAGGTTTTGCCGATTTGGGTTTGGTGGGCCTTATTATTCGAAGACGTTAGGTTTAAACGTTCCAGCAGATTAATAGGTGAAGCACCACAAATTTATGCAAAGGGGAAGGGCATGGTTAATCAGCAGCCAAACCGCATGCGGGGAGTTAAGGTTCTCAAAGCCGTTTCATCACCGCTTAGGTTACAAATTCTCAATTTACTCTTTGATAGCAACGCACTTTCCTACAGTGAACTTATGAATCAGCTCAAGATGAATCCCAGCCGTGACGCCGGCAGATTTGCATACCACCTCAAATTTTTACTTAAGGCTAGTTTGGTAGAGGCCGATGTGGAGGCCAAAAAATACTACCTAACCGACCTAGGTAAAATGGTGCTTGATGTCGCCGATCGGGTGGAGAAAAAAGCGGTGAAACCCCGAGGTATGCTGGTTCGTACTTCCCATCTCACAGTCGAAGAGTTCGATGCTAACAAAATCGCCAACTCACTCATAAAAGAAGCCAAAGTTCCCCCAGAACTCGCCCAGAAAGCCGCCAAAGAGGCCGAGAAACGCCTTGTTAAATCCAAAACCAAGTACCTCACAGCGGCACTTATTCGTGAAGTCGTCAACGGTATTCTCGTTGAGAAAGGATACGAAGACTACCGTCACAAACTCACCCGTGTCGGCATGCCCGTCCATGAAGTTACCCTGCTCATCGAATCCCGTGACGTCGCCTCAGACTGTGCCGCTGCCATAAGCAAAGCCGGCCAAACCGTATTAGGTGAATATACGTTACTAAACATTTTCCCCCGCGACATCGCCGATGCCCACCTCTCAGGGGCCATCCACATTGGCGAATTGGGCACTTGGATGCTTAAACCCCGTGAAGTCATCCATGAACTCTGCTACTTCTACCTACATGGCGTCAAACTCGACGACCCCAAGCAGGCCGGGATGCAACCTCCCAGCGACTTCAAATCCGCTTTGTGTACCGCTTTTAATGTTATGTTGCATTCCCAAAAAGAAACCAACTGTACCCAGATCTACAGCAACTTCAACCTAATCCTTGCACCGTTTGCCAAGGGTACTGATGAAGCTAAACTCAAAGAGAACCTGCGCTTATTCATCTTAAACCTCAACCAGCATGTTGATGCCACATTGGGGATTGAATTATCCTCTTGCCAAATGATGGAAAAAGAAGCAATCGGGGCATATGGCAAACCAGCCGGAAAATACAGCAACTATCCCTCTGAGAGCCGTCTGATTGCATCAGTTCTACTTGATATCTTCTTAGAAGAAAGTGCCCAAAAACCTCTCCTAAACCCAAAACTCATCATAAAACTCAGCACTGACACCTTTAGTGGAGAAAACCTGCCTATTCTACAAAAAGCCCACGAATTAGTTGCCAAAAACGGTTTGATCTATTTCGCTGATACATCAAAAAAAGAAAATCAAAACGTTGCATTTTCTCCTTCTGGAACAAAATTCACTGCGGACTTAACCGGGGACTGGGAAACTGATACCATGCGCACTGGTTGCTTGGGATCAGTCGCAGTTAATCTGCCACGAATCGCCTTGGAGTCCAAAAAAGATTCTGCAGTATTCATGGAACTTCTACGTGAACGTTTCGAATTAGCTGCCCGTGCTTTAACGATCAAAAGTAATGCCTTAAAACAGTTCGGCAAAAATAACCTACCATTTCTCCTACAAAAAGCAGAAGGCGACAACTATTTCCGTATAGAAAACTGTAACCGCATCATCAACCTCGCCGGATTTTGGGAAGCAATCGAAATCGTTACCGAAAAAACTTCCGATACATCCAAAAGACAAGCCTTTGCCAAAGAAATCGTAGACACCGTTTTAATATTTAAACAAAAGATGGCAAAAAAATATGGCAGACGTCTTTACCCAGCATTACTATGCGACCATAAAGCGGCTGAACGGCTAGCCCAACTCGACATTGAACGCTTCGGCGTTGCAAAGGTAACGTTCTCCGGAACAAGAGACAACCCCTACTACTCCACGCTCAACCGTATCCCCATAAAAGCAATTCCAATACCAACAGCGCCAGCGGGCACCATAGAGACAACACAGTTACTCCGAGGCCTAAGTAGCGGCGGAAGCCTCGACCTATATGAATTAGAAAACGTCGAATTCCAAACCCACGCACTCCTCGATTTAACCAAGCGCATAATCCAAAGTCAAGTCAGTGAATTTTTCACCTACAACCGCACCATCAGTTTCTGCGGTAACTGCAAAAAAACATACTATGGAGCTCTTCACAAATGTCCAGGTTGTAGCTCCATGAGTACACTTACAACCTTTGATCGTTTCACATCAACCTGACTATTGTACTGCCCCCAAAACCAACGATAGCAAAGCCATCCGCACAACAATTCCATTCCAAACCTGCTGAAAATAACGCGCCTGTGGCATAGCATCAATTTCGGGTGCAATTTCATCAACTCGAGGCAGGGGATGGAGTATTATAAGATCTTCTTTAGCGCTGGAAAGCGTTTTTAAGTCTATACGATATGCGCCTTTAACTTTGGCATATTCGGTTGCGTCGGGGAAGCGTTCTTTTTGAATACGGGTCACATAGAGAACATCGATTTGAGGGATTATTTTTTCTATACTGGCCTCCTCTGTGACAGAAATTTTATCTTTGATGGTTGCCAACACGTCTTTGCGCATGCGCAACGTCTCCGGAGAGACTAGATGGAGTTCAACGTTGTAGAGAGCCAGTGCATAGGCCAGCGAGTGCACAGTTCGCCCATAACGCAGGTCTCCAACTATTGCGACTTTTAGTCCATCGATTCGTTTCTTTTCCTTACGCATGGTATAGAGGTCGATGAGCGCTTGTGTGGGATGCTCTTCTGCACCTGTACCTGCATTGATAATGGGAACTTTGCTAAATTCCGCTGCCAGCTTGGCTGAACCTTCCAAACGGTGTCTAAGTATAATTACCTCAGCGTAATTTTCAACGGTGCGTATTGTGTCAGCAAGATTTTCACCTTTGCGTGTGGATGAGAGATCTGGCTCTGCAAAACCGATGCAGCCGCCTCCAAGTTTGAGCATGGCAGTTTCAAAACTCAGTCTCGTACGAGTACTGGGCTCAAAGAACAATGTTGCTAAGATCTTGCCCCTGAGCATATCTGATCCACCCCTCGCAAGCGACTCCATGGATTTACTAACATCAAGGATATGGTTGATTTCCTGCTGACTAAAGTCTTCAATTGAAATTATGTCTTTTCCCTTAAATTCCAAATGAGCCACCAAAACAAGAAAGCCCAAGACAACTAATAACATTTGCCATGTTTTAAAGAAGGCATAATCTTGCGGTGTCTCTTTTTAGGTGTTTCCAAGCGTTTGAAGCAAAAGGTTAAATGAAAAAAACGCCTTGTCCCATATGATGTTTCTTCATTAAATTTTTGATGTGAGATTTTTGAATGCCCATACCTTAACCGTAAATCTAGCAAGGTTTATAAAAAATAGAGAAATCAGATTTGCTGTTATTCATGTGACAACTCGATGCAACGCTAAATGTGTGGATCGATGTAATATTTGGAATTCTCCGCCAATCGACATGAGTTGCAGAGATGTCTATTTAGCGCTAGATGTATTGGAGAAAAATAATTTTTCAGTGGCTTATTTTACGGGTGGAGAAACCGGTTTGTACCCAAACCTAGTTGATGCAATACAGTATGCTAAACACAAAGGTTTTGTTACATCAATAACGACTAACGGCAGTATATCCAAAAATACGCTGTCTCAGTTAAGCAGGACTCTTGATGTTCTCTCTGTTTCTGTGGATCACTATGATGAGAAAACATGGGATAGAATGAAACATCTGCCAGGTATAGCTAAGAAAGCAAAAGAAACCATCAGGCTCGCAAAGGCTTTTGGGATTAACCTCTATGCCGTAACATTTCTGAATCCCGCTTGGACACCCGAAGAGGTAGGAAAAGTTGTCTCCTATGTTAACGATGAATTGGAAATTCCCTTTGCTTTTTCCTATCCATTTATTTCATCCAATAACGGTACATATACAGTTGGCGGCAAACTCGTTGCCTCAGATGATTACCTCCTAAACATTAAATCTTTGGTTTCAAAAGTTTTAGAGCTCAAAACAAAAGGGTCAAATGTTGCCACCACAACCTGCTATATAAAAGAAGTACTTCGAGCATACGACGGTGTGCCGCTAAAGTATCCTTGCAAAGCAGGTCGAACAATACTGACCATCGATTGTAGACTTAATGTTTTTCCCTGCTACAAAAAAGATCTTCTCTTTAATTTAAAAGACTATCAAAACTTAAATCTGCAACCCGTTGATAGTTCCATGTGTGATAATAGGTCTTGTCTGATAAATTGCTTCAAAGAGGCGTCTGAAAATTCACGAGAACTATTCATGTGGAGTTATGTTGAAGAATTTTTTTCTAATCCTAAATTTTACTTAAATATTATTCGTTAAATGTGTATCAATTTAGGATTTTGGGTTTATTCTTAGTTGGTGTGTTTATCAGAGGGCGGTTAGATGTGATTTGGTATGTATTTGTGGTTGTTTTTTAGTCGTTACTGAAAAAACCGTTTAAGGGGCAGTATAGTGTTGTTTCGTTTATTCGATTTGTTTCTATGTTTGTTTCTTTGCATACCATTCGGGGGCTATGGATGTTGTTGTCTAGGAAGTCTGCTTGTGAGACATAGTTGTCAACAATGTGGCCTGATTTTAGTTTTGCTCGTCCTTTAAAGGTGTATGGAACCTTAAGTTTAGTGTCAGTTATAATCATTTTAACATGTATTTCGGTGTGTGGTTTTACGGGTACTTTGACAGCGTCTTTTAGGCGTATATTTTCAGTGAAAGTGATGTCTTCCATGTAATCATAGTGCCCTTCTATGGTTATGCGTCCGTCCTCAAGAACTTTGGGGATGCCAGTTTTATAGGCAGATGTAAATGCAGTTTTTACGTCATCTTTTCTGGACCATCGATGTGAGGTTGTTAGGTTTTTATCGTATTCTAGTAAGTATTCTATTGTATTATCTGTATCGTTTTTTAGTGTTCGTTCTAATAATGTAATGTTGCTTCGTTTTATTTTTGCACGTGCAATATGGTATTCTATGTTTGTTACATTGGTGATTTTTTCTATAGGGCTGGTGTTGCCGCCTGATTCCCATATTTGTTTGCCGGGTTCGGGTGAATTGGGGTAGATGCATAGGTTTCCGTTGTCATGTAGGTAGAGCCAGTATCTGTCTGCTTTTTTTATTTGGCCGCTTTTTGAGGACCATATTTCTTTGCCGCGTTCAGGGTAGTTGAGGTAGATGCAGAGCTCTCCGTTATCATGGAGGTAGATGCAATGTGTGCGTTCTTGCGTGGGTTTGCTTGAGAACCAGATTTCTAAGTCTGTTCCTCTGCCTGCATAAACAAAAAATCGGCCGTTGTCATGCATTATGGTCCTGTAAATGCCATTTTCTGATGTTAACCAATCTTCATCATTATATATGATGTTGGTGCCCATGCTGGGATCTGAGCATAACTGTGGACCTATATTTTTCCCCATGTTGGTTGCGGCCTTTTGTAGTAGCGCTTGGTTATTGTCATATATCCAATATGGGAATAATATTTATATATTTCTGTACTCGTCAATCATCAGAAAAGTTACACATGACAAAACTTGGCGAGCAACATAATCTCTTACTTCCACCCGTCGTCCATCTATCCTTATAAACCCATAAACCACAACTGTAACACCCTAAAAACAAATCCCAAACAACATCTGATAAACTCAACCTAGTGATCGCGTAAAAATAACTTAACTGGGGCAACAGTCATATGATCGTATCCAAGCAACGGATGCGGTTAAATGGAGGGCACATCAAAACAATGTTACCACATTAAACGAAAAACAAAGACGCTTATTTCTCGCAAGTGCCGTCAAACAATACGGGTATGGCGGACTTAAATCTGCCAACTAAGCGGCTACTCACCCACGCCACAATCAGAGGAAAAATGGGTCCTGGATTGTGGGGGTGATGGGTATGGGATGTGTCTAGACTGGATTGTAGCGATTTGTGGAACGGTCAGGGTTGAGATTTACGTTACATTTTCCTGCTGAGGCACCGAGGTGGAACAAGGTGGCGCATTGGTTGTTTTGTTATATTTCGAAGGATTGGGCGGTAGGAATATTTCAAGGTAGGTGTTTTCTAATGATTACACGTTATTTTTTGCATAGTGCTAAGACCCAATCAGTACAAGCGACAATTGATCTAAAGCCAACGTATCTTCTAAACTATCCTGCAGGTTTCGAGAGTGCTTATCCATTTAAATGTCACTGCATACCAACTTTATGTGCAGTGAATCGCTATGCCCTACGATAAGGAAGAACTTGAAAATTTCCGTCTCTCTGGACGTATTCTGAGGGAAACCCGTGAAGAAATGAGAAATCATGTCAAAGAAAACATCCCAATCATTGATGTCTGCGAGAAAACTGAGGCGCTTATCCGTAACAAAGGTGGTAAACCTGCTTTTCCAGTTAATGTAAGCATAAATGAAGTTGCTGCACACTATACTGCTCCCCCTGGAGAAACAGCAATAATTCCAGAAGGTTCAATTGTTAAAGTAGACTTAGGTGTACAGGTTGACGGCTACGTAACTGACACAGCTTTCACGGTAGCATTCAGCACTGAGGGGCGAAGTATGGTTGCCGCCGCGGAACTGGCGCTTAAAACGATCATTGACAATATCCACGGAGACATGATGCTGAGTAAAATCGGCAGTTTAGCCGAGACAGCCATCAAAAATCGTGGATTTAAACCCATCAGCAATCTGACTGGCCACAGCGTCGGCAGATACCTTATCCACGCTGGAACATCTATCCCAAGTGTATCTGGTTACAATCCCAATAAGATCCATGCCGGCGAGGTCTATGCAGTTGAACCCTTCGTGACTCTGCCTGATGCCATCGCCCGTGTGGATGATTACCCTCAACATACGATTTACCGTTTTCTCAAAGCAAAATCCATCAAAACTGACGTAGCCAAAAAATTAGTTAAGTACATCGAAAGTAATTTTCACACTCTGCCTTTTACGGAGCGCTGGTTAATTGATGCTTTTCCCAAAGAAACTTATAAAGTGGCATTTAAAGAGTTGCTCGCATCAAAATCGATTATGGCATACCCCGTGTTTATTGAAGCAAGCAGAAAACCCGTTGCTCAAGCTGAGCATACACTGTTAATAAAAGAGGATGGGTGTGAAGTTTTAACCTAGCCTATATGGCATAGGTTTTTTCTTTTTCTTTGATTTCTTTGTATACTGCTGTTATCATTTGTCTGCCGCCACATTTGGGGCAGGTTGTGTCGAGGTCTTTGAAGACATAGTCGCCGCGTTGGAATTCACGGATGATTTTGTTGTTGCATGCTTTGTTTTGACATTCGATGATTGTCATGACTTTTGGGATGTCGATTTTTGCTTCTGTGGCTTGTTTTCTTGATTGATAGAGGAGAAACACTGAGGTGGCTAAGGCGATTAGGCCTAGTCCGGCTAGTATGATGGCGCTTAATTGGTTTTCTTGGCCGCCAAAGAGGAAGGTTTCAAACGCTAAGAACAGGGCCACTGCTGCAAGTGCCATCACGATGAGGACTATGAGCATCAGGTAGCTGGAGAGTTTGTTGCTTGTGGATTTGGTTTGAGTTTGGCTTGTCATTTTGTTTCCCTCTTATTGTCCTACTCCGATGGAGTTGCCGACACCAACGATTAGGATTGTGTCGCCTTCTTTTGTACGTTCTTTTATGATATCTTTGACGCGCTCGATGACTTTGTCGGCGGCGTCGTTGATTTCTTTACGCATGGGTGATACTGCGTCTCCGATATCTTCTTTGACGATAATCGCATAGTTACGGATTTTGTACTTGGTTATTTTTTCTTCTATTTTGAATGCGTCCACACCTGGTCCACCTATGGCTGAACCGATGCCTTCAGAGACTTCGCCGACCATTTCACCTTCTAGCTTGAGTCCCGCATCAATCATGATGAGGCAGGCGAGTTTGCCTTGTTGTTCCTCAATGACTGTTTCGATGGCATCTCCTGGCTTGCCAACGTTTCCACCTGGGCCTTCTGCTTTGAGTACCAAAGCTGTACGTCCTTCGATCGGAACGGTTGCGACTACACAGTCTTTGGGCACCTTGCGGATTTCATAACCATACATGAGTTTTGAGACGACGAGGGGTCCAACGCTGTCGCCGATGGGCTGACCATTTGCAAATGCTTTGAGTGCGTTTGAGTATGCTTCAGCTTCCTTCATAACCATGGGCAGAATCATCTGGAGTTGCATGATTACATACAGGCTCATGGTTTTTCTGCCCTGGATGTAGTAGTGTCGGACGACTTTATAGATGAAGTTTAGTGCCATGGCTGCTTCGAGCGTGTTTTCGAGGTTGTTGATTTGGACTTCATTGTTTGTTACATTGGGTGCTAAGAGCCTAACTTCTTCCTTTAGGCGTTCATCTCTTACGTCTAGGATATGGTCAAGTTTGTAGACTATACCTTGGGGATCCATGCCCTGGGGGCCGATTGTAAAGTAGTCTAGGCAACGGTCAACCCGTGCTGAGGGGTCAGCGGTTGGTTTGCCGATTTCATTTATGGTTTCCAAAGCAATTTTTCTACCGTCATCTTTTATGATTCGTAGTTTATGTAGTGAATTTTCAACTTCGCGGATCATTATATACATTTGAAGTCTTTGGCCGTAAAATATGAAGCCTATAAAAACAACATACATTACTAAGCTGAGCACTTGAGTTATGCTAGAATCGCTTCCTGGAACTAAGCTCACGTTATATTACTCCACTTCTTCAAAAAACTATTCTAACTTGGTTATAAAGCTATGCTAGATTTGGGGAATAAAGTTAATAGAAAGGCTGCCAGCTTTCCCAAGTTCACGTGGCCTAAGACCACACTACAGTTGGAAACGGAACGCGGTTTAACTTCTGAGTTCGGTATGGGATCAGGTGGAACCCGTGCCCTTTGACCGGCAAACCTACCTCTACTGCAGAGGGGTAACTTATAAGTGTTTTGGTATTTGCGATGATTTTTTTATGGAATATAGCTTACGCCTGCACAACTGCTGAATATGCTTTTCAACGTTGTCTATTTCTTTACGATGTGGTTTTGTCTCTTGATGATTTGCTATCTGAAGTGATTGACTATAGACCATACACCATTGATACGTTAAGAGTATGATTAAGGTGTATTTGTATGGCAGAAAAGTAAACTCAATATCTGTCTATAAATCATTATTGACGGTGCCTTAACCAATTAATGAAGAATTGTGATATAACGAATACTCCATTTTTAAGTTTAAGCGCCTGACATACCTCGTTATTACAAAAAGAAATTATGTATCCTCTGCCAGTTACTCTTATTAATTAAAGGTGATTTATGTGTCTGCAAAAACCCCAATAAATCTATCCGTAGTTACCCGTTTACTTCACCCTATGCATACTGTTTTGGTTTCATGTGCAGGCAACGCCAGTAAACCCAACATAATCACGCTTGCTTGGGCAATGCCTGCCTCATCTAACCCGCCGCTTCTAGCCGTCAGCATCGCACCAACTCGTCACTCCCATACGCTCATAGAAGAGTCAGGAGAATTCATCGTAAACATCCCTGCTTTGGAGAACCTGCAAGCGGTGTATGCATGTGGATCACTGACGGGAAGAAGTTTTGACAAATTCAAAAAGACCAACCTCAACCCAATACCTGGAAAAAAAGTTAAGGCCCCAGCGATCCGAGAATGTATAGCGCACCTCGAATGCGAAGTTGATGGGCAATTCACAACAGGTGACCACACCCTTTTTGTAGGCAAAATTGTAGAAGCTTACGCAGATATGGGTATCTTTAACGAAGGCAGTTATGATCTTAAAAAGGCCCGCTTACTCTACCATAGCGGCGGAAACAATTTTGCCCTGCTTGACCCTAAAATTTACAAAGCCTAACCTGCACTGTACTGTTCACTTTTTATGGTCTGACGCATTCGGCTTTGGGTCTATAGGGTCGTTTTGCAGTTCTTTTGCGGTGATGATATTCGCATTCATTGACACGCATCAGAATCCAACCCTTATCTTGATAGATACATCCGCAGGGCAACTTGCCCTCTTTTGATGCATCGAAATCTTGACGGTTGTTTTCTGTTTTTGTCACCCTGTGCACCTATGGTCTCATGTAGAAATCAACGTATTAACTTAACTCTCTTGAATATTTAAAAACAATTGAGACTTAGGTGCGTGTTTACCACTGGTTATTGCGCTGGTTACGCTGTAACCGATTGTATGTTAGCAGAGCCAAACAAAAAGTGGGTGTCAAACAAGCCACAATTCGCTGATGATGCTTTGTGGTTGCTATGGACTAAAAAGGGCTGCTCAATTTAGAGTCGGAATTTGCGGCCTTTGCCGGTGTCGGAACCGAATTCTTTTGCCAATTGTTCAAGCAGTGCCTTCTGGTTAGTGGTGAGTTTCTGGGGAACCGTGATACCAATTCGTACCAGCAAGTCGCCCCTGCCATAACTACGGAACCTGGGCATACCCTTTCCGCGTAGTGTTACAACTTCTCCAACTTGCGTTCCTGCATGAATTTTAATTGTCGTGGGGCCGTCAAGGGTGGGTACAGATATTTCTGCGCCCAGTGCCGCCTGTGGATATGAGATCATGGCTATGTGCCAGAGGTCGTCGCCTTCCCGTATAAACTGGGGATGTTGTTTGACGTGGATGATGACATAGAGGTCTCCGGGTTCACCGCTGTTGGTGGTCATTTCACCTTCGCTGCGGAGGCGTAGCTGGAAGCCTTCGTCTATACCTGCTGGAATTTTAACGGTGATTTTTCGGCGTTTTCGCATCAAGCCTGAACCATGGCAACTATTGCAGGGTGTTTCGATGAGTTTGCCTCTGCCTTTACATGTGGGGCAGGCTACTACCTGCATGTAGGTGGCAAAGCCTACTTTGCGCATGTTCTGAACTCTGCCTGAACCGCCGCATTGAGTGCACGTCCTGATTGGAGTACCTGGTCGTGCGCCTGTGCCTCCACAGACGTCGCATTGTTCGGTTCTTGGAATTTCGACTTCACGTTCGCTGCCTTTGGCTGCTTCCTCTAATGTGATTTCGAGGTCGAAGGCGATGTCTTGGCCTCGGCGGCGTTCCCCATATCCACCGCTAAATCCTCCACCGAAAATTGTGCGGAATAAATCACCAAATCCCATGTCGCGAAAGATGCTGTCAAAATCTGCTCCCCGGAAAATATCTTCAGAGGTATATCTTTGATCAAAACCTGCGTGACCGAGGTTGTCGTATTGTGTTCGTTTTTGATCGTCTGAGAGAACTGCGTATGCTTCGCTGATTTCTTTAAATTTATCTTCTGCCCCTGCTTCTTTGTTTCTGTCGGGATGATATTGAAGGGCGAGTTTTCTGTAAGCGTTCTTGATTTCATCTTTGGATGAGCCTTTCTGAACGCCTAAGATCTCGTAATAGTCTCTTTTTTCTGCCATGCAACCTTACCGTAAGTGTATTTTTTTTTGGCTTTCATAAAATGGTTTAGACTTGGATTTAAGTTATTTCCCTGTATGATGTTTTTGGGTTCGATGTATCTGGCGTTTACTGGTTTTATTGATGTTCTGTTTGGGTTTTTTGGTCTGTTATTTGGATTTTGTATGGTGATGGTTGTTTGGGTGTGTTGGTGTTTTTATGGGTCGGTGTATTATATTAAGTTGTTTTTGTTGGTTGTTGTATTTGTTTGTTTTTTAGTTTTTGTTTTTTCGGGAGTGTTTTTGGGTTGAAAATATTTATATGGCAGAATGTATAGATGTGCAGTAGGTGAAATGGTGCAAGTGTGCACTTGCATTTGGTGAATTAAATGCGCAGAAGCATAACCGTAACCCCAGAAAACGACAAAAAAATCCTACTCACAAAAGGCAGATTCCTAACAGGAGACGCTCCCCTAGACATCGACTACACCACAATGATTAACATATTCCTCGAACTCGGACACAAAGTCATGACCGCAGCATGGACAGAAATCACAAATCCCAACGTCGTAATTGACAAAAACGACATAGTTGAAACCTTCAAAAAATACGCCTTCAACAGCGAACTCAAAGAAGAAGCAGTCGGCGACCAAGTCACCGAAATAGTCTTCAAAAAACTCATAGAGCAAGCCCGCCTAGCTGAACAGCAACAACTCACACAAAAAGAACCCACACCAGTCCTGCCCCCACAACAACAGCAAACTGAATCGGATATTGGAAAAACACAGAAATACGTCTCATAATAACCACGATAGAGGTTAAATTTATGGTAGAAAACAAAGAAAAAAACAAACCTCAAGAAGCAACGGATTCCGAAAAAGACTTCAAAAAACTCCTAGACATAGAAAAACAAAAAACTGAAGAATACCTCAATAAATTACAATATCTGCAAGCAGATTTTGAAAACCAAAAAAAACGCTTTGATCGCGAAACCGAAAATATAAAAAAATACTGTAACGAACGTATAATCACCGAACTCTTAGACATCGTCGATGAGCTGGACTTAGCCCTTAAAGCCGTTAAAGACTCAAAAGATCCGCAAAAACAGCTCGTTGATGGAGTCGAGATGACTCTAAAGAAACTCAGAAAAATTCTTGAGCAGGAAGGGGTCTCACAAATATCGTGCACACAAGGCACAATTTTTGATCCTGCATGCCACAACGCTATTGCCGCAGAAGAACGCGAAGACGTTCAGGCATGCATAATCATTGAAGAAATCCGAAGAGGTTACAAAATCAAAGATAAGGTGCTGCGTCCCAGCATCGTTAGAGTAACAAAACCAAAATAAATTTAAAATGGAGAAAAAACAATGAGTACCCAAAAATCCAATCAAAAAGTTTTAGGAATCGACTTAGGAACAACCAATTCAGCAGCCGCTATATATGAGGGTGGACACGCAACTGTCATTCCAAGCGCTGAAGGCCCAACGATGGCGGGCAAAATGTTTCCCTCCGTAGTTGCCTTCACAAAAGACGGCCAGCTACTAGTGGGTGAACCAGCAAAACGCCAAGCCACAACCAATCCCGAAGGAACTATCTTTGAGATCAAACGAAAGATGGGCACCAACTACAAGGCCGATATATATGGCAAACAATACAGCCCTCAACAGATATCTGCTTTTATACTCCAGAAAATCAAAAAAGACGCTGAAACATACCTCGGCGGCACCATTAACAAAGCAGTAATCACCGTACCCGCCCACTTCGACGACAACCAGCGCCAAGCTACCAAAGACGCAGGCGAAATCGCAGGCTTCGAAGTTATGCGCATCATCAACGAACCCACAGCCGCATGCCTTGCATATGGCATCGACAAACTTGAACATGAAATGAAAATCCTCGTCTTTAGCTTCGGAGGCGGAACCCACGATGTGACCCTTATGGACTTTGGAAAAGGCGTTTTCCAAGTACTAAGCACAAGCGGTGACACCCAACTAGGCGGAACCGACGTGGACAAAGCAATCATGGACTACATCCTCGAAGAATTCAAACGCCAAACAGGCGTAAATGTCTCCAACGACCGCATGGCTATGTCCCGGTTAAAAGACGCCGCCGAAAAAGCAAAAATCGAACTTTCAACACTTATGAGCACCGATATCGACCTGCCATTTCTAACCGCCGACGCATCAGGACCCAAACACCTCCACCTCACACTAACCCGCACAAAACTTGAATCATTAGCACAACCCATCGTAGAAAAAACTAAACCAACCCTGCTAAAAGCCCTCGAAGACGCCAAACTCAACCCCCAACAAGTAGACAAAATCATCCTAATCGGCGGTATGACCAGAATGCCCCTTGTCCAACGCTTCGTAGAACAAATCCTAGGCAAAGCACCCGAACGAGGTATCGACCCCATGGAATCCGTCGCCATCGGCGCAGCCATCCAAGCAGGTGTTGTCACAGGCGAAGTCACCGATCTACTGCTACTCGATGTTACCCCACTCTCGTTAGGCGTTGAAACCATGGGCGGCGTCATGACAAAAGTACTCGACAAAAACACCACTATCCCCACCAAACGTAGCCAAGTTTTCAGCACCGCAGCAGACTTCCAAACCGCAGTAACTATCCACGTACTACAAGGCGAACGGACCATGTCATCTGACAACGTCTCACTAGGCGAATTCAACCTTGTCGATCTACCACCCGCACCCAGAGGAGTCCCACAAATAGAGGTAACATTTGACATAGACGCAAACGGCATCCTAAATGTAACCGCCAAAGACCGCGGCACAGGCAAACAAGCAAAAATTACCATCACTGCCTCAACCAAACTCTCCAAAGAAGAAAAAGACCGCCTCATAAACGAAGCCGAACAATTCGCCGACCAAGACCGCAAAAAGAAAGAAGAAGCAGAAACACGTAACACAGCCGACAGCCTCATATACACAGCAGAACGCACCAAAAACGACTTAGCCGGCAAAATTAGCACAGAAGAAACCGCAAAAATTGATACCGCAATCACAGAACTCAAAAACGCCCTAGCAAGCAACGATACAGCACAAATGAAAGCCAAATCTGATGAACTCCAAAAGGTATTACAAGACATCGGAACCAAAGTCTACCAACAAGCCGCCGCAGAAGCCGCTAAACAGCAACAAGCTCAAGGACAAGCCGGACCACAACCCGGTACAGAACAACAACCGCCCCCCGCTAGTGGACCCGAATCAAGAACCTCAGACGAAAATGTGGTTGACGCAGAAGACTACAAAGTAAAATAAACTAAATAACAACCAACACTTTTTTTATTTATTTTTTAATTTAATAAATTGATGACTATTTTATTTAATTATGATTCTGTTGAATCTGTTATGTGCTTAAATAACTTTAACTATTAGTGGCACTTTTTGTATTGATTATTATATGCTAAAAGAAAATGTTATCGATATCTCTATGGCATTAAAAAAAGATTTTAAGACTCAACCATGGCTTATGGTGCAGATGAAATAGTAAACTCTAAAACTGCCAAATATTAGATAGTAATTTAAATGAGTTTTCTTAACTAAGCTCTGTGTGGCTGTATGGGACCTCTATCTTGGATTAATCATGCATTCTCGGTACTTCCTAAAAATTGGACTGAACAATATCGAAAACGTTTTCATTATGTTGGGAAGCACTTAGTAGTTAACGGCAAAATAGACCTTGTTGGCAACGTCAGCGTTGGCGATAGCGTAATGATTGAGGGGGGTGCAAGATTATTAGCTATACGAAATGGGATGATAAAGATTGGTGGGTACAATTATATTGAGGCCGCCGCAATTTCAGCCACCCACAGCATCGAAATAGGTAACTATGTTGTAATAAGTAACAATGTTCTAATCATAGATCATGATGGCTATGGTTTAGATGGTAATACTGCCATAGAGAAACCAGTTAAAATCGGTAATCATGTGTGGATAGGTATACGTGCCATAATTCTTAAGGGTGTTACAATAGGCGATAATTCTGTAATTGGTGCCGGTGCTGTTGTAACAAATGATGTTGAACCCAATTCTCTTGTAGCAGGCAACCCTGCAAAAAAAATTCGCGATACGAAAGGCTATACTATACATACACCTGAACATGGACCTACTTTTTATCCCACACCAAAATACTGGGCGCCACCATAAAAATCATGGAAATCACTACACCGTCATTTTCTATTTTTATGCTTTAACGCATTATTGTTGCCATCCTTATAAGGCCTGGAGGAGTAAAAAGTTAGGTGTACCTCACCTGATCAGGATCGTTTAAAGTTTTGGTGTCACCCGTCTGTGGGTCACAGACAGTCTGGTGTTAACTGTTATATATCGTGTTAAACCAATACTACCTCACAGAGGAGGAGATATAGATTTGACAAGTGTTGGTCCCTTACTTATTGTTCCTTGGCGTTGCACGTTTGCCTGTAATGGTATCTGTGCTCACTGTGTTTCAGCGGGTAAACCTGCCGCCAAAGATGAGGTTGATACAAAAACTGCTTTTCATATAGTTGATGAAATCAGCAGGTTTGGTGCTAGCTTCTTTGGTATCACTGGTGGGGAACCTTTTTTGCGTGATGATCTCTTTGAGGTGCTTGACTATGCAACAGCCAAGGGCTTAAGCACAAGCATAATCACCGATGGGCGTCTCCTTACTGAAGAACTCATCCAGAAAATCATCAAAAATAAAACAAAAATATCAATAAGTATAGACGGCGGACCCCAAATCAACGATATCATACGCGGAGAAGACGTCTACAAAAAAGCCGTCAAAGCCATAGAACTATTCCAACATGAAGGCCTGCTCAACGTGCTTGTCTACACTTTTGCCAACAAGGGTAAAGTCACAAACGTAAACGAAGCAGATATGATTCATGTGCTAGATATTGCCAACAAGTTCGACGCCCGTTGGGTCGTATTTCACGGAATGATTCCCTACAGTAACAATCCAGACTACCTAAAAGCCGATCCCACACCCGCACAATATGAGTGGGCATGCAACAAACTCTACGATCTAACCCAACACTACAACGGTAAACCAAACATAAACGTCTACATCCCCTTCTATGCTCGAGTCGCCAAACAGCGGGGCATGCCTGACTTTGAGAAGTGGTACAGTAGCTTCTTTTTGGGCCGATGCTTCTTTGGTAACTTCATGAGTATTGCCGAAAACGGTGACGTCATTCCCTGTAGTTACAATGACGCTTATCGAATCGGAAACGTCAAAAATATCAACTTAAAGCAAGTCTGGGATGATATGCAAAACAATGATTTCTTCAACAAAATCAAAGACAAAACCAATCTCAAGGGTAAATGCGGCGTTTGCGAATACAAAGAGCTCTGTGGCGGATGCCGCTCAGCAGCATTGTTCTACACCGGAGATATTTTAGGCTCAGACCCAAGATGCGGCTATATACCTACAGCGATTCGAAACAAACCCCAAAACAGCACCTAAACAATCCCTGATCTATATGATCCGTAAACAGATCAACGTTAAAAAATCAATCGGACTGTTACCCAAGTATACTTCTCTTTTAACTCTCAGAGCACATAATTGTTTTATGAGTCAATCCATAGTTTAACGTGACGTCCATGGCTAATCCCACCCAACCGTTGTCACCACAGCCTAAAATCAAAAAACACAGAGCAGTTCGAATTCTATTGTTTGTTATCTGTTCCTTTTCGATGTTTTGGGTTCCTGATACATACGTAGCTCCGAGCGCATGTACAACTGGGCTTTGAGCAACCGATGGTAGGTGAATACATAAAAAACTACTAAGAAGGGCAGGGTATCTCCCTAAAAACAAAAGTCATCGTTATCACTGGATAATAATCCTCTTCTCAAGTAATCTTTGTGTTAAACGAACTTTTGATTGTACAGATGATACTGCTGGCTATCGCAATTGGCGTAAGTCTGCACCTGATTAGACTGCTAACATTCAAAAACCAGGCCTAACCTGACAAAGTGCCGTTTGTCAATGAAAACAACTGCGCTCTCAGCTATAACTCGAGATGTGACAAACCATGGTTAGGTCCTCTTAATCATAGAACTTTTATAGTGTTTCTGCCTGCTAAACTATCAAGTTACAGAGGAATGAATTTGACCGTACACCTTCTACCCTGGGATAAGAGCCGTAATTTGCTTGAGCAAGCAAACCGTCTCTATGACAAAGCCGCAACATTTGACTGTATAGAAGCAGGAGATTTAGTCGCCGTTAAACTGCACGTGGGTGAATTTGGTAACCCCAACTATGTCCAACCCTGTTTTGTTCACGAAATTGTGCGAAAAATCAAAGAGCGCGGCGGCAAACCCTTTCTTACAGACTCAAATACCTACTACTTAGCACAACGCCACAACGCTGTCGACCACATGCAAACCGCACTGATAAACGGCTTTAACCTTGCCCCATTCATCGTTGCCGACGGTTTAAAAAGCGAAAACTTTACCCTCATCGAAACTAAAGGTGTTCTAAATGAAATCGAGGTTTCAGGTGCCATAATCCAAGCCGATGCAATGATAGTCATTAGCCATTGTAAAGGAAAGTGAGTCAGTAAGAAATATTTATGTACTATAGGCTATATTTGTTGCCTGGATGACAAATATGCCCGGTATAAAACTAACAGAAAGATCCAGATATAAATTCGAACAGCATTTTGGTAAATCATTCGAAGACTTTGTCACAGTTAAAAATGCAACTGAAACTCTATCAGATGCATCTAAGAGCAATTATGGCCGCGATTTACGGAACTTTTTTATGTGGTTAAACGAGAATCCCGATCAAGTGATTGCCAATCGAAAAATACAACTCAAAGCAGACGATGAAACCTCGGATCACTACGAACGTAAGGTACGAGCATACAAAAAATACTTAGAAAAAAAACACCAAACGGGCAGAAGCATAGCAGGTCAAATTGGGCGCATACAAGGTTTTTTTGCAAACAACTCTAGTCATTTTCGCCTAGAGCTTGGTAAACTGAACTATAACAAAGCGCGTAAAGTTCCAAAATACAGTCCAGACAACTTAGTATGTCGAGAAATCTATAGTTTTTGTGATTCCTCTCGTGACCGCCTAATCTTTGTCTTAGCCTGTCAATATGGTTTAAATCCAATTGACATAGCAGAAGGTGATTGGTTTAATCTTCCAACAGAACCTTTCAAATATTACGAGAGTAGCCGGTCAAAAACTGGCGAAATCTGGCGCAGTGTCACGACATCTGAGCTTGTTCAAGAGTTAGCGGCCTATAAAAAAATCCGAGGTGAACCCCGTAACAGCAGACTTAACCCTGAACTTTTTTTTAAGAGCCGAGAGGGTTTCCTAAATGCCGCGGGTGTAAGTCAGGTGTTGTCTGCGTTGATTAAGAAGGCGGGTTATGGTGATGTTGTTGGGTTTAAGCCGACGGCTTTTCGGGATGGGTTGGAGGATGCTATGGTGGATGCTGGGTTGCCTAATAAGGTGAAGGAGGCTATGATGGGCCATGCAGGTGATATTGAGCATCAGTACGGCGGTCAGAAGAAGCTGGAGCAGCGTTTTGTGGAGGCTATGCAGAGGCTCTATCCGTTTATCAGCTTAACCAAAACTGCCACTATGGGTGGGGGTTTGGGGGTTAGTGTTAGTGTGGGGGATCTTAATCCTGAGGTGCAGACTTTGATTGGGCGGTTGATTGAGGAGAAGGTGCGTGAGGCGTTGCAGAAGAGCGGGGCCGCCGGTGTTTAGTCGTGTTATATGCGTAGTGTGTGTTGCGATAAATGATTGCGGGCGCGCTTTATCCTTTGCCACAGCCCCATTTTTTTGATTTTTTGGATTTTCGTCCCCTTTTTGCTGTCCCTTTTTTGGGACAGATATTATGCGTTCTTCAAGTCTGATTTCCACATGTTGATTTTTAACTGATTTATTTCATTTTTTTACCCCCCCTCCCCCCCCCCGAGTTTTAACTGAAACAATTTCTGTCCCTTTTTTGGGACATGAATCTTTTTGCACAAAACATTATATATATCGCCATTTAATGAGTTATATGTAAAGGGGAAGTGTTAACTTGCCTGTAACTCAAACAATAAAGCCAGAAAACGCCTTCTGGATCAGCATCCAATCCCAAAACAGAATCCGCATCCCAAAAAACATAGTCGAATACCTAGGCGTCCAAAAAGGCGACCAACTCAAAATCAAAATCATCGAAACCCACCGCCTAACCAAAAAACCCCGGAGACGAACCTACCAATGAACATAACCCTCACCCTAAACCCCCTCCAACTCTACGACGACCTCCTAGCCAAAAAACAACAAAACGACCAAGAACACTACGGCGACCACGTCAAAACATTCTTCGAAACCTACGGCACACGCGACGAATTCATAAAAAAACTCACCCAAAACCTAAACCTACCCCCCGAACCCAAACAACCCCCAACCAAAAAAGAATCAACCCCAAAAACAGAGTTGAGGTGACCACACCATGAGTGAGGAGTATCTCTTTGTAAACGCAACCACCCAGTTTTTCACCCAGCTCCAAAAACACCTCACCAGCTGCGGCTTATCCCAAGCAGAAGTCGAAACCCTGCGATGTTTACTTGGTGACACCCAAACCAACTATGAACACATACTAGCCGCGACTGAGGATCAGAACATTTTGGTTTTAAATGCCATATTCTGCGCAGGCATGCACTACCAAAAAACACAAAATCCCCCAGCACTCAAAGACATGCCCAAATTAATCGACCTCGAAGCTCCCCAAACACAAATTTCCAACAGCGAGGACCTCTAAATGACAAACCCCCCAAACCCCCCAAACCCCCCTGAGAACTGGGAAATAGTGCCGCTAAACACCCAAGACCGCTACGCACTAGTCGCGGCCATACGTGACTACCTCACCGCCGCAGTCAAACACTGCCAAACCCAATCCCTCCCCCCCGAAATCTCCAAAACACACCTAAAAGAAACCGCCCAAGAACACCTAAACCTCATCACCTCCTTAGCCCTCACCGACCGCGGCTTTCTCTGCCTCACTACCGCCTTCCAAGCCGGAGCCCACTACTACAGCCAAACCCAAAACAACCCCCAATCCCCACCCCAACCCAAACCAAAAGAAGAGAACCCCCCATGACCACAACTCTAGATTTTAAACAGATGACCCCTAAAATGATTGAGGCCTGCAACGCACACGAAGCCCAAACCCGCCTAACCATACTCGAAAACGACACATACCAAACACACCCGACATACCCGACCCACGATACTAAGCCCCATGTCTGCAAAACCGCCCAACACCTCTGCAACAGCTGCGGCGCACTTATTGAGCGCGAACAAAAATACACCCAACACGCCACCCAAATTGGATATGGCTACCCCGAGGGGCCGCATTATAGCTGGTTTTGGAAACACTACCCAGAGTGCCCCAAAAAGGAGGCCCCTGTGTGACCGAGGCCGGAACCGAATTTAACTACTACGCCAAAATACCGGTGCAAGACGGCGCAGGCAAAGAGCGGGTTTGTGAGTCGCTAAATGAGTTCTTAGCACTCTGCGAAAAACACCTAAGCGAAGTCTTTAGTTGTGTTGCAACAAAAGTTTCCCCTGATCAGTTACAGCAGATCCTAACGGATTATGGCGAAAAACAATCCGCACTGATGCAGAGCTTTGCAAAACATACCCTAATCAACCTCAAAGCCGCCCAAACCGCCGCCGAACAAGCCTTCCAGGAGGACCTGTGAGGGTGGGGCCCTCTGAGTTAGACCGCAGTTTGCAGTGGCTTGAGAAGTGTGTTTTAGCCGGTTGGATAAACCGCCAAGAATTTCACCACCAACGCCATCAGCTGCAGCGTCAGCGCAGCTTTCGCGGCGTAGTCCACGCTGTCTATCCGCCTAGACCCCAAGTCGAAGTGGCCGCCTATCAATGTAAACCATGCGGACACCTAACCACGGTGGCGCAGACGGGGCAGTTTCTAAAGGCGCCTATCAGTTGCCCTAACTGTGGGGTGGAGGGACCCTTTATTTTCTGTGAAGAGCAAAGCACCTATCAATCCAGCCAGATCCTGCTGGTAATGGATAAGCAGACGCCGCCGATGACGCTGCCGCGTTTGCTCCAAGTTCAGCTCACAGGCAGCCAAGTCGGCTCCGCGGGGCTGGGGGATCAAATTTTGGTCAGCGGCACCCTAAAAATCTGGGTCTGCACACACCGCGAATACGGCAAACAAAAAACCTTCACCCCCTGCCTACAAGCCCACACCCTAAAAATAAACCCGCCCTCTTTGGTCAAGGAGACCCCCTGATGTCTAGTACCCTTAAGCATGCGTGTTTAGTGGCGGCCAAAGCCCAATTCTATGAGGCCCAGCGTAAACTAGAGCGGCCTCAAGAATTAGACTGGGATACCTGTGCAGAGATAGCCAAAGACAACCCCCGCTTAGAACAAACCCTTCCCCAGCTTCAAGCAGACTGGACACGGTATTTGGAGCAGCAAAAACAGGCCTTTAACCTCTTTTATGAAGAATTGAAACTGCTGGTCCAGTTTTTTGAAAAACTCGACAGCTCCCAGGTAGAAAACAACCCAACGGAGACGCCCAAATGACCTATCAATGCTCTGCGTGCGGGAAAAGTTTTGAACAGCCCGCAAAGCTGCAGGAAAACAGCACCATAAACCCCAACAGCGAAAACAAAAAGGAGATCCCGTGATGTCGGTTTATCATTTTGCGATGCATACCAAAAAGCAGGTAACCGAGAAACACAGCGACCCCGACAAACACGCAGCCTACAAAATCACCCTCACCACAGCCAAAGATAACGCAAAAATCGGATTTGAAAACGCCAATTTAACCCTCACCATAAAAGCAGAGTCAGATCAGGCGCTCCAGGACTTCCCAAGGCACGGGGTCTTCCAACTCACCATCAAGCAGCTCAACCCCAACAACCAAGAAGAATCCAAGACGGTTCCCACAACCATGGAGATCTACACTGATGGTGAGCCTTAAAGACTACGTGCTTGAGCTCTATTGTGTGAGCCGCAAAGTCTACTGTGCGGTGTTTGCTTTGCTTAAAAAACAAAGACTAAGTGAGCTCATCGCTTTTGTTAATAGCTACCGCTTGGAATCTCATGCCCGCACCATACGTGTCTGGAGGTTGACAATGTAATGTGGAGCCAACTTCCCGACGGATCTCCCTGGCTCTTTATCTGTGATAAAATCGCGGCTGAGCTCCCCCAAAATTTGCAGTTGACTTTGATGTTTCATCTCTGTGATGCCGGCCAACCCAAAGAGTGCCTAGTGCTCGATTTTCCCCAGACTAATCTCACCAAAGCTGAACTCTCTACCCTACGCACCACCCTAGGCGAGAAGTATCAGGGCCAGCTTAGTTTTTTGACCCAACCCAACAACATCTATGTGCCCTACTTCAAGTTTCCCCCCACACTTCTAAGCACCCAAGCTTCTGTGCCCCCCACACCCACTACAAACCCCTCCTCCTCAGTTGTTGTTGGTTTAGGGTCTGCTTTACCTGAAACGCTTAGTCCCATAGCGCAATTCAACCAAAAATACTGCACCCCCTGCCCCAACAAATGCACCACCAACGAAACCTACCTCCGATGCCTAGCAACCCGTAGTTTTCAAGAACTCCAAACCCACACCACCCTTCTAACCAAACTAGCCGACCGCCCCGCCTACAAGAAAAAAGAACCTTCTGCTGAGCGCCACATTCTAGATGGCATCCGCTGGATACACTGTGAAGGCCCAAAGGGTCCCTATGAGAAGGCGCTTGAGAAAGAAAACGTGCCCAACACGGTGTATGCCGCTTGGAAGCAGATGCTAAACGATGCTGTCTCGGCGGGTAAAAAAGGAGCGGTTATTGGTGGAACTAAAAGGGATCCTCAAACGCACGCAGAGAAAAAGGTGGATTATTGGTGCTGGCTAAGCAACTATGAGGACGAAGTCAGCCTCTGCCGCCGGTTCGCTGTGGATTATAGTAAAAAGGAGTCGGTATGATGGATTTTAAATCCTTATGTGATCAGTTAGAGTTCAATGGGTTAGTGCCGCCCCGATGGGTTGAGTATCATGATGCCCTCTATATGTTTAGTAGTGTTGGTTATAAAGTGGCTAAGGCTAAAACGCAGTTTGGAAATTGGCCCGCACAGCTGCGCAATAGTCACATTATTATAGCTAAGCAATCGACCCCAAAGGGGATTCTGCTTTTTGTAGTGGCGGTTTTTAGTTTTCCAAAAAAGGAGCGGAGTTAATGGCTTTGGATGGTTTGGTTTTGTTTGTTGTGGGGTTGAGTCTATATCTGTTTAGGTTTGTTTTTATGTTTCTAAGGGTGCTTTGTCAAACTCTGTTTTCTGGATCAGCAGAGGGGGCAGTTTGATGGGGCGGGGAACCCGGGGCAGTCTAAGACCCGCCTCTGTACAGGCTAGGCCATGTAGGTCGATTCGGCATCATCACTTTATCCGCAATATAGCTACACGTAGGGGTAATGGGGTGTATCGGCATGTGGGTTTAGCGGTTCCTTATGAGAGTGATGTGTGTGAGCATTGCGGCTGGATCCGCCGTGAAATTCTTGCTTATCAACAAACGCAGGAGGCGGCAGTGTAGTGCCCTATGGCAGCTGGCAAAAAAGCACCGCAGAGGCGTTTTGCAGCCGATGCCAAAAATACCTCTCGGCGGCTGAGACAGCACTGTCTGCTAAGGGTCAGCTCCGATGTGGAGTTTGTAATTGTCAGGTACGGCTCACGCCTCATCCCAGTGAGGTCCGCTACCGTCACGCTCGGCTACAGAAGCAAAAGGTGTCTTCGGGGGCTCCTTGATGGCTGATCAGCTAAGCTTTGTGTCTGTGGAGAAGCTGGCTGCGTCGCATAAAGCGCAGGCGGGATTGTGTCCGCATGCCGCGGTACCGGGACCCAAAGACCATGTGCACGCCATCAGATTTTGCCAAGAAGCCGATCGAATAACTTGCAATCAAACAGAGTTTGGAGATGCCTCGGCGTTTATGCGTTGTCCGTTTTATCTGCGTCATGAACTCTATACCGCCCGAATTTCCCAGAGTAAGAAAAACTTTGAGGTGACGCTATAGTATAGTAGGTTTATTATACTAAAAAATTCACTCTAGTAAATTTATCAATTTCCTATTTTAAAATATAAAAAAGAAAGTAGTAGTATAGTATACCTA
>Ga0123355_10000602_pt1 | contig 48522 bp, 54 predicted proteins | sample TergutEmb28metaG_3_FD_89872 | JGI IMG/M metagenome (GOLD analysis project Ga0123355, IMG submission 89872) | Embiratermes neotenicus P1 segment gut microbial communities from Petit-Saut dam, French Guiana - Emb289 P1 | ecosystem: Host-associated > Arthropoda: Insects > Digestive system > Gut ...
AACGATTAGAGTAAGTAGGCTTGTTGTATGGAGTGGGTGGTGCCCACTCCTTTCTTTGAGCCATTTTCAGGAGACAAAAAATGAGCAAAATTGTGGATCAAATCACCCAATTGGCCGAGCCCATTGTCCGGGAGGCCGGGTGCGAACTCTGGGATGTAGAATACATCAAAGAGGCCGGAGAATGGTTTCTCCGGGTCTATATTGACAAAGCGACGGGGGTATCCATTAACGACTGCGAACGGGTGAGCCGGGCGCTGGACCCCGAGCTGGATGAACTGGATATCATCCCAGGTCAATACACCTTTGAGGTCTCCTCCGCCGGGGCGGAGCGGCAGCTCAAACGCCCCCAGGATTTTATGCAATTTATAGGCCATCTAGTAGAAGTACGGCTCTACCGCCCGGCCCATGGCGCCAAAGAGCACCTGGGTACTCTGACCGCCTACACAGACGGAGATGTGACCATAGAGACCGCCGGAGAGACCCGGCAGTTTATAAAGAACGATATCGCAATGGTAAAACTACGCATTGCGTAGTATGGAGAAGTGGGGCAAATGAGGCAAATGCCCCGCCGCCGGGAATCCGGCGTCTAAGTATTTTGCCAAAGGCAAAATCTTAATACCGGCGGAATTCATTTTCGCCGAGGAGATCCAATAAAAGGGGCCCCTGCGGGGCGAGCCCCGTGGGGAATACGGAGGAGCTATAGCTATGAATGCAGAATTTTTTGCCGCATTAGAAGAGATCGAGCGGGAGAAGGGAATCAGCAAGGCGTACATGCTGGAGAAGATCAATCAGGCGCTTTTGGCCGCCCTGAAGAAAGATCACCCCACCGCCGCCGAGGCGCTGTTTGTCCACGTGGACGAGGAAAAGCGGAAGATCGAGCTCTACATCCAGAAGACCGTAGTAGAGGAAGTCGAAGACCCGGACGTGGAAATTCTCCTAGACGAGGCGAAAAAATACAACAAGAAAGCCGCCCTGGACGATACGGTCAACGTGCCGGTGGAGACGAAAAAATTCGGCCGGATTGCGGCCCAGGCGGCGAAACAGGTCATTATCCAAGGCATCCGCGAGGCGGAGCGGGGCATGATCTTTGCCGAGTTCACCTCCAAGGAGCACGAGATATTAACAGGCCAGGTCACACGGGTGGATCCCCGCAGCGGCAGTGTCTCCATCCGCATCGGCTCCGGCAGCGAGACCACGGAGGCCATGCTCTCCCCGTCAGAGCAAGTCCGAGGCGAAGTCCTGCGGGACGGAGAACGGGTCAAGGTCTATGTAGTAGAAGTGCGCCGCAGTACCAGAGGCCCCCAGGTCCTCATCTCCAGAACCCACCCGGGTCTGGTCAAGCGGTTATTTGAACTGGAGGTGCCGGAGATATTCGACGGCACCGTGGAGATCATGAGCATCGCCAGAGAGGCGGGGAACCGCACCAAGCTGGCCGTGTGGTCAAATGATGATCAAGTAGACCCCATCGGGGCCTGTGTGGGTCCCAAAGGCGGCCGCGTGGCGGCCATCGTCGACGAGTTGGGCGGCGAGAAGATCGACATTATCCAATACAGCGAGGACCCCACGGAGTATATCGCCTCGGCCCTGGCCCCGGCCCAGGTGCTGGACGTGACCCTCATGGGCGGCGAAAAGAGCTGCCGCGTGATCGTACCGGACGACCAGTTGAGCCTGGCCATCGGCAAAGAGGGCCAAAACGCCAGACTGGCCGCCCGTCTGACTGGGTATAAAATTGACATCCACCCCGAAACCCAGGTCGGCGGCGCGACGGAAGATACAGAGAACCAGGAAGACTTTGTGGAATAATATAGTTGTGTAGATACTCACAGGAGGCCCGCCATGCCGAAGAAAATACCTATGCGCCAGTGTACCGGCTGCCGGGAGATGAAACCAAAGCCGGAGTTGATCCGAGCGGTCAAATCCCCGGAGGGCGAAATCACTCTGGACTTTCAGGGCAAAAAGCCCGGCCGGGGCGCGTATGTGTGCCCGGACTTGGACTGTCTGAAGCGGTCGATCAAATCCCGGGGATTAGAACGGGCCTTTGGAAAGAGCATCCCGGCGGAGATACTAACCCGGCTGGAAGCGGAAATGACGGAGGAGACACCATGAGTAAAGGACTGGGGCTTCTGGGCCTCGCCCTCCGGGCGGGAAAACTGGCCGCGGGGTATACGGCGGTGTCAGAGGCCGTCCACAGTAAGAGAGCGCGGCTCATCTGCACAGCGGCAGACGCCAGCGAACGGGTACAGGAGAGCGCGAGGCACATGCCGGACCGGTGTAACGGGCTGTACGCAGAAACCGGCTTCACCCAAGAACAGTTGGGCAGGGCCCTGGGCCTAAACGCCTGCGGCATCGTGGCCTTTTTAGATCCGGGATTTGCGTGGGCCTTTGCAAAAAAGCTGGAAGAGAACGACAGAGAACGCTACGGCGCCCTGGTGGAGGCATTGGACCACCGGAGAGACCGGGCGGTACGGCGAAAGGCCAAAAAGCAACGATCCAGAAAACCGGGCAGAAAACCGGGTGGGAATCAGGCAAGAGGAGGACGAAGCAATGATTAAATACCGCGTACATGAGGTGGCGAAAGATTTCGGACTGGGCTCCAAGAATGTCTCCGAAATCTTGACCAAATACGCCGCCACACCCAAGAACCACATGCAGGTTTTAGGGGAGACTGAGTTGGACCTGATTTTTGAATATCTCACCCAAAACAACCAGATTGAGACCATCGAAGAGGTCTACGCCGAGACCTATGTGGCCCCGCCCCCAACGAAGGAAGCGGAGAAGCCGACGTCGCAAAAAACGGCGAAAGCGGAGCCAAAGGCCGAGAGCGCCGATCAGAAACCCCAAGCCAGTGCGCCCCAGGCGGCCCAAACGCCGCCCAAAGCGCAAAAGCAGGGGAGCGCAACCCCACAAAACACGAAGAAACCGGAAAAGCGGGTTGTGGACACCTCCGGCGCCACCATCAACATCGACAAGTACGACGAGCGGCTGGATACCCTGGTACCCAATCGCGCCCAAGGGATGAAGCAGGGCAAGGAGAAGTTCGGCAAGCGCAACCAGAGGGGCAAGGTCCCCAGCGCAAAACGCCGCCAGGAAGAGCGGGACAAAATGCTCAAACTCCAGATGGAGGCCGCGAAAAAGGCCCCCACCAGAGTACTGATCCCCGACGAGATCGCCGTAGGCGAGCTGGCCCTCCGCATGAAGAAGACCGGTGCCCAAGTAGTGGCCCGTCTGGTGAAGATGGGTACCATGGCGTCTCTGTCCGATATTATCGACCACGATACCGCCGCCCTCGTGGCCATGGAAATGGGCTGTAAGGTAGAGCGGGAAGTGGTGGTCACCATTGAAGAACGGCTCATCGACGACACGGAAGATAAGACGGAAGACCTGGAACTCCGGGCTCCTGTAGTTGTGGTCATGGGCCACGTAGACCACGGCAAGACCAGCCTCTTGGATCGGATCAGAAACGCCCAAGTCGTAGAGGGGGAGGCCGGCGGCATCACCCAGCACATCGGGGCCTATCAGGTGGAGATGGACGGCAAGCCCATCACCTTCCTGGACACCCCCGGCCACGAGGCGTTCACCTCCATGCGTGCCAGAGGCGCGAAAGTGACGGACGTGGCCATCCTGGTGGTGGCCGCCGACGACGGGATCATGCCCCAGACGGTGGAGTCCATCAGCCACGCCAAGGCGGCGGAGATCCCCATCATTGTGGCCATCAACAAGATGGATAAACCGGACGCCAATCCGGATAAAATCAAGCAACAGTTGACAGAATACGAACTGGTCAGCGAGGACTGGGGCGGCGAGACCATTATCGTCCCCATCTCCGCCAAGACCGGTATGGGTGTGGACACCCTCTTAGAGATGGTAAACCTCACCGCCGAGGTACAGGAACTGAAAGCCAATCCCAGCCGCGCCGCCAGAGGCACAGTCATCGAGGCCCGGCTGGACAAGAGCCGCGGCCCCATTATGACGGGCCTGGTGCAAAACGGTACGCTAAAACAGGGCGATATTATCATCGCCGGCACCTCCGTAGGCCGTGTCCGGCTTATGACCAACGACAAAGGCGAGAAAGTATCAACCGCCGGGCCGTCTGTGCCCGTAGAGATCATGGGTATGAGCGAAGTCCCCAATGCCGGGGACACCTTCAACGCCGTGGCCGATGAGCGGATGGCCAGAGAACTGGTAGACCAGCGCAAGAACGAGCAGAAACTGGCCACCCAAGGCCCCGTCGTAAAAGTGAGCCTAGACGACCTCTTCGCCCAGATCCAGCAGGGGGAACTGAAAAATCTCAACCTCATCGTCAAGGCCGACGTCCACGGCTCCGCCGAGGCCATCAAAGCCTCTCTGGAGAAGATCACCAGCGACGAGGTCCGCGTCCGGGTCATCCACTCCGGCGTAGGCGCCGTCAACGAGAGCGATGTCATGCTTGCGGCCACCTCCGGCGCCATCATCGTGGCCTTCAACGTCCGGCCCGATGCGGCGGCTAGAGATAGCGCTATGCGAAGCGACGTAGACGTTCGCACCTACCGGGTCATCTACGACTGCATCAACGAGATCGAGGCCGCCATGAAGGGCATGTTGGCCCCGAAATTCAAAGAAGTGGTCCTGGGCCACGCCGAAGTCCGGGAGACCTACAAAGTATCCCACATCGGCACCATCTGCGGCTGCTACGTCCAAGACGGCAAGATCGTCCGTGGCTGTCAGGTGCGGCTGGTACGGGACGGCGTCGTCATCCACGAGGGCGCCATGGCCTCCCTCCGCCGCTTCAAAGACGACGTGAAAGAAGTGGCCACCAACTACGAGTGCGGCATCGCCCTGGAGAACTACAACGACGTCAAATTAGGCGACATCATCGAAGCGTTTATGATGGAACAAATTCAAGTCGTGTAGAGGCGGCAACCTGCCGCCCGCATATTGGACTGCTGTCCGTATTCGACCGTCCGCCGGGCCGACCGGGACACAGTCCCCGGCGCGCCACAGCGTGCAACAGAACCCCGTAGGGACGGTCGCCTCGACCGTCCGTGGACGACCGGGGCGGTCGTCCCTACGAAACAGTTGTTTGTATTATACAATGCCCACATCGCCGCAGCATAAAAAACCTCCTTTTCCAAAGGAGGTGGCAGGCGCAAGCCTGACGGAGGATTTCTATGTCATCAAACAAAATACAACGGATCAACGGGGACATCTCCCGTGTCTTATCCGACCGCTTACGAAACATCAAAGACCCCCGGATCCAACAGGGGATGCTCAGTGTCGTCGCCGTAGACACCACGTCGGATCTACGCTACTGCAAGGTGCATTTGAGCGTCTTGGGCGATTGTGATGAGAAACGATTGATGAAGGGCTTACAGTCCGCCACGGGATTTTTACGCCGTGAGCTGGGCAACGCCCTCAACATCCGCCACACCCCGGAGCTGATTTTTAAGCTGGACAAATCTATGGAACACGGCGCCCACGTGTCAAAGATACTGCAGGGACTAGACGTGACGGCTGAGGAGACAGACCATGAACAACACCAGGAGATTGACGAGTAGAGAGACGGCGGACTGGCTCCGGGAACGGGACAACTTTCTCATCCTGACCCACACCCGGCCCGACGGCGACACCCTGGGCTCTGCGGCAGGGCTCTGCAGCGGCCTGCGGAACCTGGGCAAGACGGCCTATGTACTGGAAAACCCGGAGACCACAGAGCGCTATCTGGACTATGTAGCGCCCTATCTGGCCCCGCCCGGCTTTGCCCCGGATTTCATCTTGGCCGTAGACACGGCAGACGCCGCCATTCTGGCGAAAAACGCCGGAGACTACCGGGATCGAGTGGACCTGGCCATCGATCACCACCCGTCCTACACGGGATATGCCAAATATGCCTGTCTGGAGGCGGATCGGGCCGCCTGCGGAGAGGTGGTCTATCACGTCCTCATGGAGCTGTCAGGCGCAATCAGCGCCGAGACGGCTTTGCCCCTCTATGTGGCCTTATCTACGGATACAGGCTGTTTTGCCTATGCCAACACCACATGGGAGACCTTCCAGACGGCCGGCGAACTCCTAAAAGCGGGGGCGGATCACCGCGCTGTGAATAAAAAACTCTTCCGCACCAAGACCAGAGCCCGCATGGCCCTGGACGGAGAACTCTACACATCTCTGCAATACGCCTATGAGGGCCGTGTGGCCGTGGCGGTGGTCACACAGGAATTGCTCAACCGCACTGGGGCCACAGAGAATGATCTGGACGATGTCGCCGCCATCCCCGGCCAGGTAGAGGGGGTCTCCGTGGGGATCACCGTCAAAGAGCAGACCGACGGCAAATGTAAAGTATCCGTCCGCACCAGCCCCGGCGTAGACGCCAATATGATCTGCCAGAAATTCGGCGGCGGCGGCCACGTGATGGCCGGCGGCTGTACCATAGACGCCTCACCGGAAGAGACTGTAGCGGCGCTTCTGGTGGCGGTAGGAGAGGTCCTCTCATGACGGGGATTTTACTCATCGACAAACCCCAGGACTGGACGAGCCACGACGTGGTCGCAAAACTCCGAGGCCTCCTCCGGGAACGGCGGATCGGCCACGCCGGGACACTAGACCCCCTGGCCACAGGATTACTCACCATCTTCGTGGGCAGGGCCACCCGTGCCGTAGAGTTCGCCGAGGCCCAAGAGAAGACCTATATCGCCCGCCTGGGTCTGGGCCTCGTCACCGACACCCAGGACATCACCGGGCGGGTACTACATATCTGCGACACCCCCGTATCCCGCAGGGAACTGGAGGCCGTGCTGCCCCAATTTTTGGGAGAGATCCAGCAGATTCCGCCCATGTACTCCGCCATCAAAGTAGACGGACAGCGGCTCTACAAGCTGGCCAGAAAAGGTGTAGAAGTGGAACGGAAGCCCCGGACGGTGACAATCCACCGCTTGGAACTTCTCGCCGAAGGCCCGGAGGGGTTCGATCTGGAGATCACCTGCTCCAAAGGCACCTATATCCGCACACTATGCCACGATATAGGCCACATACTGGGTGTAGGCGGCGTTATGACCGCCCTACAACGCACCTATGTAGGGTCATTTTCTCTAATAGATGCCCACACCCTTGCGGAAATCGAAACAGAATCGGACGACCGGAGCCGATTTTTACACCCCGTAGACACCCTGTTCGCATCTCACCCGGCCCTGACCTTGGATTCGATCCAAGAACAAAAACTCCGCAACGGCCAAACCATCCGCCTAACCACAGGCCCACCGGGAGCGGTGCGGGTCTACAGCCAGACAGGGGAGTTCTTGGCCCTCGGCGAGATCACGAATCGAGGGGCGCTGGAGTTGCGGGCGAAGAAGCGCTTTTATACGGTTTTATAACAGGAGACAAACCATCTATGACAACAGAGAAAAAACGGGTCATCGCCCTGGGATTTTTTGATGGTATCCACCTGGGCCACGCCGCCTTGCTGGAGAAGACAAAAGAACGGGCCAGGGAGTTAAGTGCAACTCCGTCAATACTGACATTCGACACCCCGCCCGGACAATTGGTCACCGGGGAACGGGTTCCGCTGATCAACTCCCCTGCGGGACGGGTGGATCTCATTGAGCGGCTTCACGGTGTCCAGGACGTGCTGATCCTCCACTTTGACGAACAGTTTCGGCGTATGAGCTGGACGGAGTTTATCACGGCGCTCCAAGAGAAATTCGGCGCAATCCACGTGGTCTGCGGCCACAACTTTCACTTCGGCTACGGCGGAGCGGGGACGCCCCAGCGCCTCCGGGAGCGGTGCGCCCAACTGGGGATCGGCTGTGACGTAATCGGAGAGGTCGCCGTAGACGGACAGGTCGTCAGTTCCACCTATATCCGCCAGTTGCTCCTGGCCGGGGATGTGGAGCGGGCCAATCGCTTTTTGGGCCATCCCCACACCCTGGTGGACACGGTGCGCTACGGGTACAAGTTGGGCCGCACCATCGGGGCGCCTACGATCAATATGACATTTTCCGACGGGGTACTGGTTCCCGCCCGGGGCGTGTATGCGACCCGTGTCTACTTAGATATGCCCTACATCGCCGTGACCAATATCGGCCTGCGCCCCACGGTAGGCAAGGCGGACCAGATGACAGTGGAGAGCTATATCCTGGACTTTAGCGGCAATCTTTACGGCCGACAGGTACGGGTGGAATTTTTCCACTTCATTCGCCCGGAGATCAAATTCGACGACATTGAAGCCCTAAAGCGCCAGATACAACAGGATGCGGCGGCGGCCAGGGCGCATTTCTTCTAATTCAGCATAGAAAATCGCCCACTCTGCAAAATTTGCAGAGTGGGCGATTTTTATCAAATCCGATTATTGCTCAATCTCATCGAAATCTTCGCCCAGCGCAGGGTGTTCGCTCACTTCGAGCCGCACCAGCGCACGGCGGAGGCGGGCTTTGTCGCTCTTGGCGTCGAAGGCCTCGGTTTCGCTGTCTTCGCCTTTGCTCTGTAGCCTCTGCTCGATCTCGCCTCGGATTGTCTCTGACTGGACTCTGTCGATGTCTTTGGGCCACTGGGCCTCCGGGGTCAAGACAGTGAGGACGTTGTCCTGGATCTCGGCGATGCCGCCTAAGACGGCCAGTTGGCCCTCTTTTCCACGGTTTATGATACGGAACACGCCATAATCCAAAGCGCAGTAATAGGTCTCGTGGCCCGGTAAAATGCCCATGTCACCGCCTGTAGTGCGCAGGATCACCATGTCCACATCCCGTTCGGCTTTGGAGCCTGTGGGGGTGAGGATCCGCAGATGGATTTTTTTATCGTGTTTCGGTTCCATTTCGCACCTACTTTGATTGCTGATATCGCTCTAATACGTCATCGATGGTTCCGGCGCTCAAGAACATGCCCTCTGGGATATCGTCGTGCTTCCCTTCGATGATCTCCTTGAAGCCACGGACGGTCTCGGCAACCGGGACGTATTGACCGGGGATAGAGGTAAATTTCTCCGCCACAAAGAAGGGCTGGGATAGGAATCGCTGGACTTTTCTCGCCCGGTTGACGATCAGCTTATCGCTCTCCGACAGCTCATCCACGCCCAAAATGGCGATGATGTCCTGGAGATCTTTATACCGCTGTAAAATGCTCTTGACAGAGCGGGCCGTGTTGTAGTGATCGGCCCCCACCACGCCCTTTTCCAGGATCCGAGAGGTGGATTCCAGGGGCGAGACGGCAGGGTAGATGCCCAGTTCCACAATGGCACGGGACAGAACTGTAGTTGCGTCCAAATGGGCGAAAGTGGTGGCGGCGGAGGGATCCGTAAAGTCATCGGCGGGGACGTAGATGGCCTGTACCGAGGTGATGGAACCGGTGAGAGTAGAGGTAATCCGCTCTTGCAGGGCGCCGATCTCCGTGGAGAGGGTGGGCTGATAGCCAACGGCGCTGGGAACGCGGCCCAGGAGGGCCGAAACTTCCGATCCGGCTTGGACGAAGCGGAAGATGTTGTCGATAAAGAGGAGCACGTCCTGCCGGGCCACGTCACGGAAATACTCCGCGATGGTGAGGCCCGTGAGGCCGATCCGCATTCTGGCGCCGGGGGGCTCGTTCATCTGCCCGAAGACCAGGGCGGCCTTGTTGATGACACCGGAGTTTAACATGTCATTGTAGAGGTCGTTCCCCTCACGGGTCCGCTCTCCCACGCCGGAGAAGACGGAGTAGCCGCCGTGCTCTGTAGCGATGTTGCGGATCAACTCCATGATAAGAACAGTTTTGCCCACGCCCGCACCGCCGAAGAGGCCGATCTTACCGCCTTTGGAGTAGGGGCAGAGTAAGTCAATGGATTTAATGCCCGTCTCCAGCATTTCAGCGGTGGTGGTCTGCTCGGCAAAGCTGGGTGGGTCCCGATGGATGGGCCAATACTCGTCGGATTCTGGTTCCGGCTTTGCGTCGATGGCCTTGCCTGCCACATCCAACATCCGGCCCAGGACGCTTTCGCCCACGGGGACGGAGATGGGGGCGCCCGTATCCACGGCCTCCATGCCCCGGACGAGGCCGTCGGTGGCATTCATGGAGATACAACGTACAACGTTGTCGCCCAGGTGCTGCATGACCTCTAAGACCACCGTATCCTCGCCGTGCTGGACTGTGATGGCATTATAGAGGGCGGGGAGTTCCCGCTCGAACCGGATATCCAGTACGGCCCCTATGATCTGTAGAATGTTACCTGTATTTTGACCTGACAAATAAAACAGCCCCTTGCACTATTTGGTTTGTGTTTTCCCCAATCTAGGCGGGAGAAATACAAGACTATTTCGATATATTGACACTGGCAATAATCTCGGTTATTTCCTGGGTGATATGCGCTTGGCGAGATCGGTTGAACTCACGGGTGAGATTTTCGATGATCTCTGTGGCGTTTTTGGTGGCACCGTCCATGCTAACCATGCGGGCCGCCTGTTCGCAACAGCCGGATTCCAGCACTGCGCCGTAGAGGAATGCGCTGATGTGGGCCGGGATGGCCGTCTCTAAAAACGCCTCCGCATTTGGCTCGTATTGTAACCGCTCCGGCTTGTTCTTGGGGTCCTCGCCGTCGCCCATGGGCAAAATCCGGGTGAGGGTCGGCTCGTGGGTCAAGACGGATTGGAACTGGGTGTGGGCCACGTAGACCTCGTCCACCTCACCGGAGACGTAGAGGGAGAGGAGGGTCTCGGCGACGCCCTGGGCGTCGGCATACGTGGTGCGTTCGGACAATTCCGTATAACAGTGGCGGACATTCTTTTCAAATCGCTGAAAATAGTCCCGTCCCCGTGTGCCGATGGCCAGGATCTCCTCGGATCTGCCCGCGTTCATATGGGCCAGAGCCAAGGCAGACACGTTGGAGTTATAGCCGCCGCAATAGCCCCGGTTGCCGGTGATGATCACATAGGCCGTGGTCTTCACCGGGCGCTGCTGGAAAAATACGCTCTCTCCGGCCAGCTCACAGTTGGACACGGCGTCCATAATGCGCACGGATGCCTTGAAGAGGGGCCGGGCGGCGGCGAACTGGCGCTTTGTCTTCTGGAGCTTTGTGGCTGCCACCATATTCATGGCCTTGACGATCTGCTTCGTCGTGGTAACGCTTGCGATTCTGCGCTTAATTGTCTTCCTTGACGGCATGGTATTGCTCCTTAAATTCGTCAATGGCGGTTTTGATCTCAAGTTCCAACTCGTTGGAGATGTCTTTCTTCTCCCGGATTTCCGTGAGAATATGGCTGTACGCCTCGGCGATAAATGCCAGGAACTGCTGATTGAACTCCTGAATCTCCTCCAAGACGATGTCCGACAGATACTTGTTGGTGAGGACATACAAGGTCAGCACCTGCTGTTCCACCGGCAAGGGACTGTATTGCGGTTGCTTGAGCAACTCCACGATCCGCTCCCCGTGGCGGAGACGGTCTAACGTGTCCTGGCTCAAGTCCGAGCCGAACTGGGAGAAGGCCGCCAGTTCCCGGTATTGGGCCAGCTCAATCCGAATGGGGCCGGCCAGTTTCTTCATGGCCTTGATCTGGGCGGCGCCGCCTACACGGGAGACGGAGAAGCCGGCGTTGATGGCCGGGCGGATGCCGTTGTTAAAGAGCTCCGTCTCCAGATAGATCTGCCCGTCGGTGATAGAGATAACGTTGGTGGGAATATACGCAGAGATATCCCCCTCCTGGGTTTCGATGATGGGCAACGCTGTCAGGGTGCCGCCGCCGAATTCGGGACTCATACAGGCGGCCCGCTCCAAGAGCTTGGAGTGGAGATAGAACACGTCGCCGGGATAGGCCTCACGGCCCGGCGGCCTCCGCAAGAGCAGAGAGAGCGCCCGGTACGCCACGGCGTGCTTGGACAGATCGTCGTAGATGATTAACACGTCTCTGCCTGCGTCCATCCACTCCTCGCCGATGGCGCACCCCGCGTAGGGGGCGATATACTGGAGGGGGGCGGACTCACTGGCTGTAGCGGCGACGATGGTGGTGTACTCCATGGCGCCTTTGTCCTCTAGGGTCTTGGCGATCCGGGCCACAGTGGAGCCCTTCTGGCCGATGGCCACGTAGATACAGAGGACATTTTTACCCTTTTGGTTCAAGATAGTATCCAGACAGAGGGTGGTCTTGCCCGTCTGCCGGTCGCCGATGATAAGCTGCCGCTGACCCCGGCCGATGGGCACCATGGCGTCAATGGCTTTGAGACCCGTCTGGAGGGGTACGTTGACCTCCTGGCGGGTGATGACGCCGGGGGCAATCCGCTCGATTTTACGGGTCTTGGTGCTCTCAATGGGCCCTTTGTTGTCGATGGGCTGACCCAGGGCGTTGACCACCCGGCCCAGGAGGGCATCCCCCACGGGAACCTCCGCCACCCGGCCCGTGAGCTTGACGGGGTCTTTTTCCTTAATCGCCGCGTCAGAGCCCATGATGACAGCGCCGATGCTGTCCTCGTCTAAGTTTAAGGCAATGCCAAAGACGTTGTTGGGAAATTCCAACAACTCGCCGTTCATGGCGTTTCTCAAACCGAAGACACGGGCGATGCCGTCACCCACCTGGATGACACTGCCTGCCTCGTCAATCTCCAATTTGGAAGAATACGCCGCAATTTGTTTTTTGATGACCGAACTGATCTCATCGGGTTTGAGGATCATCAAAGCCCCTCCCCACTTTTTATACTATTTTTCATGTCATAGAGCTGTTTTTGTACGGTGCGGTCAATCAGGCGGCCATCTACATAGATGCGAATACCGCCGATGAGAGCGGGATCCACCTCTAAGGAGAGGTCTACCTGTTTGCCCAGTTTTCTCGATAGAACTTGTTGCAAAGCTGAGCGCTGACTGTCCCGCAGGGGTACGGCCGATGTGATCTGGGCTCCCATATACCCCTGGGCGTGTCTGCCCATCTCAATGAACGCTGTGAGTGCGGGAACTAAGATCTGCTCCCGCCGTCTGGTGATCACCAGGGCCAGAAAATCCCCCAGATAGGCATGGATTACACAGGGGAATACACTGTGGAGAAATGCGATCTTCTCCCGGCTGGGGATGTGCGGGTGGGCCAGAATCTGACGGCACTCGGTAGAGTGCAACGTGTCCCGCACGATGATGGCCTGATCCAGGCACTGGTTCAGACAACCGTCCTTGATACACAGATCAAAGAGGGCGGTGGCATAGCGGCGGCTTATGTCGGCCATGACGTGTCCTCCAACTCCTTGAGAGCCTCTGCAAAGAGACGGTCTTGGATTTCAGGATCAATCACATGGGCGACGATCTTGCCAGCCATAGCGGAGGAGAGGTCAATGATGTAGTCTTTGACCGAATCCTGCACTTGCGCCTGCTCGTTTTGGATACTTTGCAGCGCGCGTTCCCGCATGGCGTCCGCTTCTTGTCTGCCCTCTTGCAGGACACTGCGGCTTTTCTCCGCGGCCTGCTTGTGGGCGGCCTCCAAGACTTCAACCCGCTCCTGCTCAATGTTCTCTAAGCTGGATTCGTATTGATCCTTGAGGGTGGCTGCCTGGGTCATATCCTGCTCGGCCCGATCCAGTTGGGATTGAATTCGCTCGGCCCGCTTTTGCAGGAACTTTCGGACAGGCTTATAGAGGAGCCAGGTCAAGAGAACAGCTAAAACCGTTGCATTTAGGAGTTGGAACGCAATGGTAATCACCATTGGCGTGTTTAGGCCGAAGATCTGGCCCTCGGGCACGGCCGTGAGAAAGGTCAGTGGCAGTAAATCCACGGAAAAGCCCTCCTTTTGAAATTCCCTACATGTTCGCTAAAAAGAGGGCGACAAGGGGATTGGCGAAAAGCAGTACGATAGAGATGAACAGGCCATAGATACCAGCCGTCTCAGACATGGCGAGACCGACGATCATGGTGCCGCGAACCGTGCCTGACGACTCTGGCTGCCGTGCCATAGCCTCAATGGCAGTTGCGGCGATTCTACCCTGACCGAGGCAGGTGAGAACACCGACCATCAGTGCGATAGCGGCAGAGAGTTGTGCGATTGCGATGACAAAAGCCAAAGGATCTTGCATGAGTCATTCCTCCAAAATAATAATAAAATTTCTATTGTCAATCAGACGCAGATCACTGCTCGGTGGCAGAACTTGCGCCGATAAAAGATAGACTGACTGCACAAAAGATAAAGGTTTGTAAAACGCCGGCAAACACGTCAAAGTATGCGTGTAACGCCAAGGGGAGCAGGAGTCGGGCGAAAAGGGGGGTGATAGAATACATTAGAGAGAGGACAATAAATCCGGCCAGCATGTTGCCGAAGAGGCGGAAGCTGAGAGAGACGGGCCGGGCCAGCTCCCCAATTAAATTCAAAGGGAAGAGGATAAAAGTCGGCTGGAAAAAACTTTTGATATAACTGAAGCCTCTGGCTCTGATACCCGCCACTTGGATCAAGACCAAGGTAGCAAGGGCGAGAGCGAAAGTAGTACCCCAATCCGCTGTCGGTGGACGGAAACCGACCAAGCCGCTGAGGTTGGAGATGAGAACAAATGCGAACACCATAAAAAACCAATTTCCTGCAAATGGAAATTTTTCACCAGCGAAGTCCCGCACAAAGTTATCAAAAGTCTCTACGATGGCCTCAATCACGTTTTGGAGTTTTCCAGGCGTTTCCTTCATGTTACCCAATTTAATGCGAACGACAACAGCGCCCACGACCAAAAGGGCCATAATGATCCAAGTGTTGACGATGGTCTGGGTGACCCAGATCTCCATGCCGAACAGTTCGATGGAGAAGAGATTCCGAATTGTAAAGTCCAAGAGCCATCACCTCCGTTACTCGGCGTTGTGTTCGTCGCCGTGCTTGAAAAATTTCATAGAAAAAGCCGCCAGGGGCAACGTAAGAATCCCGGCACCGGCACCCCATAACATGCTGGGGGCTCCGAAAATCGCCGTCAAGAGAAGAATCAATGCCGCGAGAACGAATCGAAGAAAATAATGCAAAAGAGTCGAATTTTTTTTAAAGGCCTCGCCCTGTTCAATGGCTTTATCCACGGCACGGTCCAACGAGATGATCCTTGACAAACTAAAAATAGTACCTATGAGCACCCCGACGGCGAAAGGCCAAAAATCCAACGAACGATAAAACACTACGCTGATCAGGATGAAGACCAGGGCCAGCACACAGATCATACCCGCGATCTTTTTTGCCATGGGGGATAATTTCATAGTGGTCCCTTCCGCGTCAGTGTTCATTGGAATCGTCTTGATCTTCCTGTTCCTTTGGGGCGTTTGGATCATTTGGGGCGCCGGATGTGCCTTTTGGGATGAGGTCTAACAAGAACTTAAATGCCGCTCCGATACCCAGAAGGGAGAAGATCAGGAGCAACCAAGGTGACGTCCCAAATAGGTTGTCTAAAAATCGGCCCAGAAATACGCCGACCACGACGGATGCCACAATATAGATGCCAATTTGGGTTATGAGAGACAGCGCTTTGACAACTTCATGACTTTTCATGGACAACACCTATCGAAAGGACGACTTCTGGTTACAATTTGGTATTCTATCACCAAGCGTCAAATAAATGAATAAATTTTGTGTATAGATTTGGATGATTCGTATAAAGATTTCATAAAGAACATGTGTTATACTATTAAAAAACAAAAATACCATTGAAAAAGAGGTGTAAATCATGGAGGCGCATAAAGGGACGATCTTAGTCGTGGAAGACGACAGACACAGCAGTGACTTTCTCACGGCGAACCTGCTCTCCGACGGATACGAGGTGCTGGTGGCGGACACGGGCAGAAAGGCCATCTCCACCACGGCGGACACCCTATTTGATCTAATCCTCTTGGATTTGGGCCTGCCGGACATCGACGGGATGAAGGTGTTAAAGAGCATCCGAGAGTGGTCGGAGATCCCCATTATCATCGTTAGCTCCCGCACGGAAGAAGCGGGGAAGGTGGCGGCCTTGGATGCCGGGGCCAATGACTATATTGAAAAGCCCTTCGGGAACAACGAACTCTTGGCCCGGGTGCGGGCGGCGATTCGGATTTATCGAAAATGCTGGTGCAGTAAAGTAGAGGCCAGCGACAGCTTCACAAACGGGGCCTTGCAAATCGACTACAGCAAGCATCGGATCGCAAAAGACGGTCAGATCATCCACCTGACGCCTATTGAGCACAAGATCGTGGTGACTTTGGCCCAAAATGCCGGAAAGGTGCTGACCCACGACTTCATCCTCCGCCGGGTCTGGGGAGACGATTACTTGAGCGACGGACAGATCCTCCGGGTCAACGTGGCCAACATCCGCCGCAAGCTAGAGGACAACCCGGCGGAGCCGCAGTATATCCTGACAGAAGTAGGCGTGGGATATCAGATGGCGGAACCAGTGGATAGTGTAAAAATTCCCTAAGGGGAGGTTTTACCCGACTGTCCTACTTGACGTACAGCCCAATTGACGATACACTGTAAGACAGTGAATTTATCAGACATTCGAGAAGATTTTTTTAGATAATATTTAGAGGAAAGAGGGACGACAATATGGATCAAAATCAAGATTATGTACCCAGCTTGACCCTGACCCCCAGTATGGAGGGTCCCGGTGCGCCGGACCCCATTGTGGAGCTGCAAGTCACCAAAGTAGAAGAGGCCGCCGGGAGCTTGGAACAAGATCTCGGTCAGCTCTCCGAGGCGGAGCGGGCTCAAGTGGAGGCCTTTGCCAAGCAGATCAACATCGCAGACACCAATATGGTACTCCAATACGGCGCCGCCGCCCAGCAAAATATCGCCACATTTTCCGGCAGCGCCCTCAGCAATGTCCGTGCCAAGGATATGGGGGAAGTGGGCGGTATGCTGTCGGGGCTCGTGGTGGAATTGCGGGGCCTCGGAAGCGAGGAGGAGAAGCGGGGACTCATGGGCCTCATCCGCAAGGGGCGCAACCGTTTGGCCACGCTCAAAGCCCAGTACGACAAGGCGGAGGTCAATGTCAATCAGATCGTCAATGCCTTAGAGACCCATCAGGTGACTTTGCTCAAAGACATCGCCATGTTGGATAAGATGTACGAGATGAACAAAGCCTATTTCAAAGAGCTGTCCATGTACATCCTGGCAGGGAAAACCCGGCTCCAGGAGGCGGTGGATATCGAACTCAAGGCCATCCAAGAAAAGGCCATCGCATCGAAACTTCCGGAGGATGCCCAGGCGGCCAGTGATTTTGCCAACAAAGTCAACCGCTTTGAAAAGAAAATCCACGATCTGGAACTGACCCGGATGATCTCCATCCAGATGGCCCCCCAGATTCGCATGATCCAGCACAACGATGCCCTCATGGTGGAGAAGATTCAGAGCTCTATCGTCAACACCATCCCTCTGTGGAAGAGCCAAATGGTCTTGGCCATTGGGATGCACAACGCCAAAGAGGCCATGGAGGCCCAGCGGAGTGTCACCGATGTGACCAATGAGCTCCTGAAAAAGAACGCAGAGACCCTGAAACAGGGCTCCGTGGAGGTCGCTCGGGAGGCAGAGCGGGGCATTGTGGACATCGAGACCCTCCAGGCCACGAATCAAAACCTGATTGAGACATTGGAAGAGGTTCAGCAAATCCAAGCCGAGGGCTCCCAGCGCCGCCGGGACGCAGAAGTGGAACTGGGCCGGATTGAGGGCGAGCTGAAGCAAAAACTTCTGGAGATGCAAAAGCGGTAGGGAGTTATAGAATTACCATAAATACAAAAAATCTGACAGAAAATATTGGCCCGGAGGATGGGCGGATGTGTCCTGTCAGGTTTTTGCTATTAGTTGAAGCTACTTGTGTTTCCTCCGCCGCAGGCGGAGGAAACACGTACAAGTGACTATTTTAGGACATGAACCAGGTTTTTTGTTTTTATTGACTAATCTATAGTTTTAATGTTATCTTAAATTAAGGAGCGTTTTGCAAATTTATTGATTTATTTGCTGGCCGAAGATATGTGAGGTGGAGATTCAGTGAGGAAAATGCGGATTGTTATATATAACAATGATATTGAAGTCGCTCAATTTTATGAAGATCTGTGCCGAAAGCTGGGCAAAGAGATGAGCACCCAGGTAGAACTGAAAGTGTATACCTCAAGCGATAGTCTGCTGTTTGATATGGACGATTCTGAATTTTGCAAAAAGCTGGATATAATCTTTCTTACACTCAATGCAGGTAACATAAAAATCCCAGATCGCATACGTGAAGCGGGCTATACGAATCTGATTGTCTTAATCGGTGGCGAGGAAATGGTAGTGACATATGAGCAGTTATTTGATATGGAGGCGTATAACTTTGTAAGAGATAGTCGTACGCCCGCGTGTTTAGAGCGGTTTTCTCAAATATTCCAGCGGGCGAGAGAAGAAATTGCGCAAAGACGTTCGGAAAAGCTTATACTCTCCTATGGTGGCGAAATACAGCAGATTGCTATTCATGATATCAATTATTTTGAAGTGCAAAATTATACTACATTGAATGTTTTCTATGGAGATGCTAAGAAGTTTACCTTTATCTCCTCTCTATCTAAGATGGAAAATCACTTAAAAGGAAGAAAATTTATGCGGGCGTCTCGGTTCTATCTGGTTTCGCTGGACGCAGTGCAAAAAATTATGCCTAACAGTGTGATTATGCGAGATGGTACGGATATCCCTGTTGGGCGCAGGTATTATATGGCGCTAAAGAGTGCAGTGAATCAAGGTGCGAAGTGGGTATGAGTATCAAAGTAAAATTAAAAAAGTATATTGGCATTTTGGCGCTCCTGATTGTGTGTACATTTATGATTAGCACAGCGGCTCAAGCGAATCCGGTATCAGGACATGATGATGTGCTGACGATGGTGCAAGACCCTACCTGTCTGACAGCGGGCGTGCGGACGTATACGTGCTCTAGATGTGGCCGAATCCGCACTGAACCGGGCGCACCGGCGTTAGGGCATGACTTTGTGCTGGCTTTCAAAACCATGACGTGCGGGGAGGTCAGCGTAAGGACGTACGCTTGCTCCCGCTGTGATCAGAAACGCACCGAAACAGGAGACATAGTAGAGCATGACTATATACTGACAATCCAAGCGCCCACCTGTGAGACGGCGGGATTGCAGATACATACCTGTTCCCGATGCGATTACACCCGTATTGAGCCGGGGGATGCGGCGCTGGGGCATCGTTATATGCTGATGACTCAAGCATCTACCTGTGAGGCGGCGGGGTTACGGATACACACCTGCGTACACTGTAGGAGCAGGCGCACGGAGCCGGGGGCGGTGGCGTTGGGACATGACTACATACTGACGATCCAAGACCCGACCTGTGAAGAAGACGGAGAGCGGACATACATCTGCTCCCGATGCGATTATGCCCGCATTGAGCCGGGGGAGACGGCCTTGGGGCATAATTTTTTGCTGACGATTCAAGTGCCAACCTGCAGTGCGGCGGGACTGCGGACATATACCTGTTCCCGCTGCGGCTACGGGCACACGGAAGCGGGAGAGCCGGTCATCCCCTGTGTCTTTGGTGTGTGGGATACGGAGACTCCGGCTGACGAAGAAAATCCCGGCATGGAAATCCGTAGTTGTGGAAGTTGTGGCAGACATGAGGAGCGTGTTGTCCCTGTGATGGGCCATCCGCCGGTCTTCGATGAACCGATATTCAATGAGATTGATATCATAGTAGGTGGTATAAGTCTGTCTCTATTTATGGTCTTTGGATTCTTGGTAGTACTCGCTGTAATGACGGTGACCAGAGAGAGGAAAACGTATAAAGCGTATTTGAAGAAACAGCGTACAGTTGAATTGGAGGATCGAGAATATGACTTTCGTTAATTGGATTAGCGTTGGTATTACAGGTGTTATTTTGGTTGTGGGCATTGGGTTTAGCATCTATTATAAAAGAAAATTGCGTGATCTGGATGGATTTATGGGGATTGTGCCTCCAGAGGAAGAGGATAATGAGAGCACCGGCTGTATAGACCCTTGAATGCTATCTACTTTTTGTACTATGCAACGGAGGGAAGGTCTGGATGACTAACGCCTCGTAAAGTGCCTGAAATCAAGGATTTCTACGAATTTTCTCGCTGTAGTAGAACCACACACTCCACATGAGCGCACCGGGGGAACATATCCACCGGTGTGACTTCTTTTATGGCATACCCGCGGGCGGCAAATAGCTTGAGGTCTCGAGCCAGAGTGGCGGGATCGCAGGAGACGTATACCACACGTGTGGGCCCCATCTTGGCGACGAGGTCGATCACATGGGGGGACAAGCCCTTTCTGGGCGGGTCTACAACGGCCACATCAGGAGAGATGCCGGAATCCGCCAGTTGTCTGGCCGCATCTTGGGCGTCGGCCAGGAGAAATTGGGCGTTTGTGATGCCGTTTGCCCGGGCGTTTTCTCTGGCGTCCAACACCGCCTGTTCCACGATCTCCGCGCCGATGGCGAGACGGGCCTTTTGGGCCATGCACAGGGTAATCGTCCCCGTGCCGCAGTAGAGGTCCAGCACTGTCTCTCGGCCAGTCAATTTGGCGTAGGATACGGCCTTGTCATACAGCCGCTCCGCCTGGACGGGGTTGACTTGAAAAAAGGAACGGGGCGAGAGGCGAAAGGTCAACCCGGAGAGGGTATCTTGGAGAGAGTTTTCGCCCCAGAGGGTGAGAAAATTCCCCTGGAGAACAGTGTTGCCCACCCCCCGGTTGACACACAGCACAATACTGACGGTCTCCGGGCAGTGGCTGCGTATGATTTCAATCAGCGTATCCCGGTGGGGGAGTTTCCCCGATGTGGCTACCAGGCACACGGCGGTCTGCCCGGAGCTGGCCGCCTGCCGGACAAATAAATGGCGGATTAGCCCTTTGTGACCCGTCTCGTCATAGGCGGACACGTCAAATTCCGTCATCCATGTCCGGAGCGCAGCCGCCGCCCGGTTGGCGACCTCACGCTGAATTTCACAGACAGAGATCGGGATAATCTGATGGCTGCGTCGGCGGTAAAATCCGGTGACGGGGCCTTCGCCCACGGCGAAGATGGCCTTGTTGCGATACTGGGCCTGCTCATGGGCGGCCATGATGGGCATCACCGGGGCGTCCAGATTGCCGAGGTGTGCCAGTGCGTCGATCACCCGCTGGCGTTTAAACCGGAGTTCTTCCGTGTAGTCCATGTGCATGAGATCGCACCCGCCGCACCTGCCATAGACGGGACAGACGGGCTCGATCCGATGAGGGGAGAGCGTAAGAATCTCCTCTACTTTGCCCCAGGCAACGGATTTTGTCGCCCGCAGGATACGGATCAGACAGGTCTCTCCGTCGATGGCCTCCCGGACAAAGACCACCTGCCCGTCGATCCGGGCCACCCCGGCCCCGTCGCTGGCATAACCGTCGATGAGAACTGTATACAGTTGATTTTTCGCAAGAGACATGGAAAATCCTCGATTCTGTTTGTGGTTGCCCTAACTAAAGCTTTCTAGCTTTGAAACAAACTGAAATGGGGAGCATTTTAGCTTTTTTCGTTTTATCGCTGTTATCGTCAACCGACTCCATCGTTTCTTTGTCGATCTGCTCTATCATTTGCTCAATGTAAAACCCTGCCTGTGCCAAAGCGTTTATATATGTCGATATTTTCCGGTTGCAAAAAGTTACTTCGCTTCCATTGACAGGCATAGTGAAATAGGATTCATCAAAATAACTTCTGCCAAAAATCAATTTATCGTTCTCTATGACATCGTGGCTTAAATCGCCGGAACGAGCCACACAAAAGTATAGCGGATGATTCCAGCTAAAAATAAATATGCCGTCTTTTTTCAGATAAGATGCTATCTTGTTGAATGTGCCTTGCAGATCGGTTGTCCAGCCGATGCCATATATGGAATATACGAAATCGAAATAGTTAGTCGGAATATCCATCTCTGCCTCCATTGGTGAGCAGATCAATTTTGCAGAATACCCGTGTGCTTTCAAATACGTTTCCGCATTTTCTAATTGCTTATGCGAAATGTCCACGCCCCACAATTCAGCGGCGTTTCTATCGGCATGATATTTCAGAGAATGTCCACTGCCGCAGCAAATTTCCAGCATCTTTTTTCTGGAGACATCACCAAACAAATGCAAATCATCTTCTGTTGGGAATTTGACGCCATAGGCAGGCAAAGCCGTAGTTCCGAACCAGGCATCTGCATTAGCATTCCAATAGCGCATATTTGTGTGTATTATGTCCTTTTCCATACCGTCCTCCGCTACTATAACTATCCCTTGCATTGCAATTGTATGTTACAGATTACGGCTTGTCAATCCATATATTTTGGCCCGGACGCAAATGTGTGAACGGGTCTTTTCGTGCGCTTATCACAGGGACAGGTTGGTCTATGCCTGTACAACGCCGAATAGATTGATATAGCTGAAACACTTCTGATGAGTCGTACAAAAGGAGGTCTCCATGCAGACAAAATATGAACCCGAAGGACGCAATACCGACGGCGATTATGACAAGAGGCACAGACGGCGCAATCGCAGAGATCGCCTGACGGTGCTTCGTCTGGTTGCCTGTCTTTTGCTTTTGGGCGGCGTTGGACTGCTCAAGATTTTTTTCCCCGGCACTGCGGCGACAGTGGGGGCCGCCGTACTCCCTATGATCGAACACGATATAGACTACCGTGGTTCCATCGCCGCCATCGGAGAGACTATTGCGGGAGAGGGGACTATTCTGGAGGCTCTGGGGGAGATAACCATCCGTGCCTTTGGCGGTGTGACGCTGGATTTAGGGGAGCCGGAGGAGCCGTTGACGGTACCCCCCCTCTCTCTGCCGGAATACACGCCGGAGGAGGAGATCAATGTCCCTATTGAGTTGGCTATCCCCATGCCAACGGCCCCGCCGCAATTCGCCCTCCGCCCAGAGTTGGAACCGGAATCGGAAGAGAGCGGATATGAGGAGATGGAGGAGGCCGTAACGGCATTTTTAGCCCGTCAGGCGACGTTTGATTACGCAATCCCCGCCAGTGTGAAATATACCTATATCCCGCTGGGGATTGCATATGCAGTTCCCGTGATGGGGCCTGTATCGTCGAGTTTTGGTTTCCGGCGGCATCCCATAGAGGGCACGACCCGTTTCCATTTCGGGACGGACATCGCTGTCAGTACGGGTACGCCCTTCGGGGCCTTTGCCGCTGGTCAGGTGATGGCGGCGGGATATGGTCACGGATTTGGCCTCTATATTCTCATCGACCACGGCGACGGCGTCAAGACCCGCTATGCCCACTGTAGTGCCTTGTACGTGCAGGCGGGAGATTGGGTAGAAAAGGGTGAGATCATCGGCCGGGTCGGATACACGGGCAACGCCACAGGGCCACATCTCCACTTCGAGCTCATGCGAGATGGCATGTTTTTGAATCCGGAACTCTATGTGGTGTTTGCGTAAGGAGGCCTATAGTTGCGGATTGGTTTGATTGAATTTACCGGCGGATTTGTGGTCATGGTGGCGCTGGTGTATCTGTTTGACAGCGCCGGGGTGGTACCTCTGGTGATATTGGCGGCGGCGATCCACGAGTTGGGACACTTTGCCGCTATCCGAGCCATGGGAGGCAGAGTGTTGCGGTTCCACTTGGGATTGGTGGGGCTGCGCATAGACTACGAGGGTACAAAAATCGGCTATCCGGGGGAGATGCTCATCGCCCTGGCGGGACCAATTGCCAGTTTTGGTCTGGCCTATGGGGCATCCCTCTGGGGGCAGGTGTCGGGTAGCGAGACGGCTTTTTTTCTGGCGGGGATCAGCCTGGGGGCCTGCATGTTCAATCTGCTGCCGGTCTATCAGTTGGACGGGGGGCGGGCGCTGTACTGTCTGTTGGCCTGGGCGGGAGAGCTGGTCTGGGCGCAGCGGGTGATTTGCATCTTGAGCTGTGTGACGATTTTCGTGCTCCTCCTGGCTGGTGCGGCCCTGTTTCTCTGGTCGGATTGGAATTTTACCCTTCTCACCGCCGCCATCTGGCTTCTGATCAGCTATTGTAAAAGTAACGGAAATACGATAAAATATAGGAGTGGGCAAACAGCGTTGATTTAAATTTACTCTCCCCGCCTTTGGCGGGGAGAGTAAGAAATCTTTCAACGCTTGCTCCTAAAATACACTGTGATTGATTACTGACCGAGAAAAGAGATTTTGGATGGATAGAAAACTACAGAGAATCCTGCCCCGTGTGCAAAAACCCGCCCGGTATGTGGGCGGGGAGGTGGGCCGGGTGGTGAAAAGGGCAGAGGATGTTCGGATCCGCCTGGGGCTCTGCTTTCCCGACACCTATGAGATCGCCATGAGCAACTTGGGGCTCCACATCCTCTACGGCGTGTTTAACGAGATGGAGCAGATCTGGTGTGAGCGGGTATTTGCCCCCTGGGGCGACATGGCGACGGAGATGCGGGGGGCGGATATCCCCCTCTACGGCTTAGAGAGCGGGGATCCGGCGGGAGAGTTTGACATGCTGGGTTTTTCCCTGGGTTATGAAATGGCCTATACCACGGTGCTGGACATGCTGGATCAGATGGGGTTGCCCATTCGATCCGCAGAGCGGACGGGGCTTGCGCCGCTGGTCTTTGCCGGGGGGAGTGCGGCCTATAATCCGGAGCCCGTGGCGGAATTTATTGACCTCTTCGTCTTAGGTGAGGGGGAAAAGGTGGGACCGGAGTTGATCGCCCTCTACGATCAGGCGAAAGCGGACGGCCTCACCAAAGATGCATTTTTACGTCAGGCGGCGGAAATCCCCGGTGTCTATGTGCCGAGCTTCTATGACATGTTCTATCACACGGACGGGACGATTGCCGAGATCATGCCCCAGCCGGGTGTGCCGGAGCGGATATCTAAGCGGATTGTCGCCGATTTGGACAAGTCTCACTTCCCCGTGGCGGGGATTATACCCAGTACGGAGATCGTCCATGACCGGGTGGTGCTGGAGGTCTTTCGGGGGTGCATCCGGGGCTGCCGCTTCTGTCAGGCGGGCTATACCTGCCGTCCCATGCGGGAGAAGTCGGCGGATGCCCTGATCCAGCAGGGCGTTGCGGCTCTGGGCCATACGGGATATCAGGAGATTACACTATCCAGTTTGAGCACAAGTGACTATAGCGCTCTGAGCGATCTCTGTGACGGGTTGCTGGACTGGTGCGCGCCGCGGCATATCAGTTTATCTATGCCCAGTCTCCGGGCGGACAATTTCTCTATGGAGATCATGGAGCGAGTACAGAAAGTGCGAAAGAGCGGACTCACCTTTGCGCCGGAGGCCGGGAGCCAGCGGCTGCGGGACGTGATCAATAAAAACGTCACGGAGGAGGCGCTCCTGGAGAGCCTCCAAGTGGCGTTCGCCGGGGGATGGAGCGGCGTAAAACTCTATTTCATGTTGGGCCTCCCCACGGAGATGGATGAGGACGTGGTCGCCATCGCAGAGTTGGTTCAGAAAGTCCAATGGACGTGGAAAAAGCACGCCGTGAATAAAAATCGCGGCCTGCGGCTCACGGTGAGCACGTCCTGCTTTGTGCCAAAGCCCCACACAGCTTTTCAGTGGGAGGCGCAAGATACCATGGAAGAATACAGCCGCAAGGTGGCACTCCTGCGGGAGAAGATGCCCCGCGGGGTCAGCTACAACTGGCACGAGCCGGAGACCAGTTTCATCGAGGCGGTCTTATCTCGCGGGGATCGGCGGCTGGGTGCGGTGATCGAGGCCGCCTGGCGGAGTGGCGCACGCCTGGATGCCTGGAGCGATTATTTCTCCTTCGACCGCTGGACGGCGGCCTTTACCCACTGCGGCATTGACCCCGCTTTCTACGCCACCCGACCAAGGGGCGAGGACGAGATTCTGCCCTGGTCCCACTTGGACGTGGGCGTATCCCAGGCATTTCTCTGGCGGGAGCGGGAAGCGGCCTATGCCGAGATCCTGACGCCGGACTGCCGTGCCGCCTGTACTGCTTGCGGGGCAAATCAGATGGCGAAGGGGGGCGTGTGCGATGCCTAGGCACAGATTGCGCTTTGCGAAGACGGGCAAGGCGGTATATTTATCCCATTTAGACCTTATGCGCACCATGCAGCGGGCCTTTTTGCGGGCCGGTGCCGCCATCCGCCACACGGAGGGGTTCAACCCCCACGCCTATATCTCTGTGGCCCTGCCCCTATCCGTGGGCGTGGAGAGCCGCTGTGAACTCTTGGATTTTGAACTCTTGGACGGCCCATCCCTGGATCGGCTCCCGGCGGAACTGACGACCCAACTGCCGGAGGGGATCGAAATTTTATCTGCCTACGAGACCGAGGCGAAGGCGAAAGACATCGTATGGTTATCCATCGCCGGAACGTTGGAATACGATACCCAACCGGATACGGGGTCGACTGCACAGGCGCTGACGGCGTTTTTTGCCCAGGGGTCGATTTTTGTCAAAAAGCGGACGAAAAAGAAAGAGGAGACGGAGCTGGATATCGTCCCCCTGCTCCGGGAGATTCGTTTTATTCCCGACGGCGGCCACAAGATAAAACTGGAGGCCGTCGTAGCGGCACAGAACCCGCCCCTTAGCCCGGGGTTGCTCCTGGACGCCATCAGTCAAAAGGCGCCGGAATTGGCCCCTGATTTCGCCGCGTTTTGCCGGCAGGAGGTCTATGATCGGGGGATGCGGGTGTTTGTGTAGAAGAATTTGAAACTTTATTAAGAAAAAGAGAAATTTTTGTTGCAAAGGTTGTATAGAATGGGATATAATACATACCATAAATACTAGCGAGGGGCTAGTGAAAAAATTAGGGAGGAATAAGGTATGAAGTCAAGACAGGAAATCAAAGCATTGGCCAAGGAGGCCATGCGAGAGCAAAAAGGAAAGGCAATTCTTCTTCCGTTTGTGCTTATGGTGGCAACACTCGTTTCGATAGGTCTGGACTTTTTGGCGCTTTTCGTAGCTGGCTGGGTGGCATACACTGTGGTATTTCTTATAGGGCTGTTCATCTTGATGGTGATGGCTGTCAACATGGCAGGGGAATATGTCAAGATATACAACCGGGAGACAGCCAGTGTGGGTGCCTTATTTACAGAACTCAAGGTGAACTTTTTTCGGAAGCTTGGTGGTATATGGTGGGTGGTCCTCTGGCTGTTCCTCTGGGGTATGATTACCGCTCCCATTACTATCCTTGGCAACATAGTGGTGGGGGTTGATGCGATTACTATAATGGAAACAGGAACGATAGAGCCTGGATCTGCTCTTTTAATGTTAGTCTTTTATATTCCCATGTGGGTGATTATGATCATCAAGGGTCTTCAGTACTTCATGATGGAATACATTCTGGCGAGCCATCCCGCTGTGAAAGCGTTGGCGGCGCTCCGGTTCTCTAAGCGGATTACCAAAGGACATAAGGGGAAACTATTTGTAATGGTGTTGAGCTTTCTTGGCTGGATAATCTTAGCTAGCTTACCGGCCGGTATTCTTTCTGGCGTTGGCACTGTTCTAGATTCAGGTCTGGGACTCGCGCTCATGGCGATAGGGTATTTGCTGTCAGGTCTTATCTACATCCTTTTCCTCGGCCCCTATATGTACACGACCTACGCCGGATTCTTTGTAGAACTGCGTGACAACGCCATCGAAGAAGGCAGAATCACACGGGAAGAGTTGGGGATGGAAGCGTAAACCCTTGACAATTTCTGCAATATGATATACAATCCTCACATCAAAGGGGAGTAGTTAGTGGGCGCACCCAGTGCCTAGAATAAAGTCGTCATCACATGGAGTTCCCCTCCATCGGCTTTATTGACACCAGATCATGTGTGTTTGACAAGACCTTTGCCAATACTACTATTGGCAAAGGTCTTTTATTTTGCCAATCAAAGGAGCGAAAAACGTGGAAACCTATCGAAAATCCCAAGAAGAACTGCGGCAAGAGCTGGATTCCTCTCAACAGGGCCTTTCCGCAAAAGAGGCCAGGCGGCGCTTAGAGGAAATCGGCCCCAACGAACTCCGCCAGCGGGAGCGAACCCCCCTGTGGAAGCTGCTGGTGGACGCTTGGAAAGACCCCATGATACTCATCCTGGCAATCGTAGTGGTCGTCCAGTTGGTCCTGGGGGAGTGGCTGGAATCCATTGTGATCTTCGCCGTATTGGTGGTGAATTCCCTCATCTCCGTGGTGCAGACTAGGAAAGCTGAGAGCTCCCTGGCGGCCCTGCGAGAGATTAGCGCACCTATGGCAAAAGTCCGGCGGGACGGGGAGACCATCACCGTCCCCGCCCGGGAACTGGTTCCCGGCGATCTGGTGCTCTTAGAGGCGGGTGATTTCGTCCCGGCGGACGGGCGGATTATATCGTTGAGCGCCCTGAAAGTGGACGAGGGCATCCTCACCGGGGAATCGGAGCCGGTCTTGAAGATCAGCGAGACCTTGGAGGGGAATCTCCCCTTGGGAGATCGGAAGAATATGGTCTACAGCGGTACCGTCGCCGTCCACGGCAGGGGGGAAGTCCTCATCACCGCCACGGGGAAACAGGCGGAGATCGGAAAAATCGCAGAACTCATCGAGACGGCGGAGGAGCGGCAGACCCCACTCCAGCGGCGGTTGGAGGACTTTAGCAAAAAACTGGGGCTGGCCATCTTTGCCCTGTGTATCCTCGTCTTTGCCATTTTGACGTATCGGGAGATCGTATCCGGCGGCGATCTCCGATACGGGATATTGGGCGCATTTATGTTCGCCATCGCTGTGGCGGTAGCCGCCATCCCGGAGGCGCTTAGTTCCATTGTGACCATCGTCCTGGCCGTGGGGACGAAGCGGATGGCCCAGCAACACGCCATTATCCGCAAACTTTCGGCGGTGGAGGCCCTGGGGAGCACGGGGGTCATCTGTACGGATAAGACGGGGACCCTGACCCAGAACAAGATGACCGTGGTGGATATCTTTTTGCCGGGGGATAGCAAGATTGAAGGCTCCCTGCTGATCCCCGCCATGGCCCTCTGCAACGACGCCATCTGTAGATCTGACGGCACCCAGATTGGCGACCCCACGGAGACGGCACTTTTAGATTATATCGAGACCCTGGGCCAGTCGGTCACAGCAATCCGGGAGACGTACCCCAGGACTGCCGACCTGCCCTTTGACTCAGAGCGGAAGCTCATGACCACTGTCCAAAACATGGACAAGCGGCGAATCCTCACGAAAGGTGCGCCGGATGTGCTGTTCTCCCGCTGCACAACCGTATTGGTGGACGGTGAGATCCGGCCCTTTACGGAATCGGAGCAGGCGGCATTTCATGAGGCCAATGAGGCCTTCAGCCACCGAGCCCTCCGTGTATTGGCCTATGCCACGAAAGAGATACCGTCCGGTGGAGGGGAACTCACCCTGGAAGACGAACACGATCTGACCCTCATCGGCCTCACCGCCATGATCGACCCGCCCCGGGAGGCGGTGTATGGCTCTATCGCCCAAGCCAAACGCGCCGGTATCAAGACCGTGATGATCACAGGGGACCACAAGACTACGGCCTACGCCATTGCCCGGGAAATCGGGATTGTAGAGGAGGGGGAACTGGCTGTCACCGGCACGGAGCTGGATGCCCTGTCCCAGGAGGAACTGGAGAGCAAGTTGGACCATATCCGTGTCTATGCCAGGGTGTCCCCGGAGAATAAGATTCGGATTGTCAGGGCGTGGCAGAAAAAGGGGCAGATCACCGCCATGACCGGAGACGGAGTCAACGATGCGCCGTCGCTGAAACAGGCGGATATCGGCATCGCCATGGGCAGTGGTACCGAGGTGGCCAAAGACGCCTCCGCCATGATCTTGACCGATGACAACTTCGTCTCCATCGTCAGCGCCGTCTCCGTGGGCCGGACGATTTTTGACAACATCAAAAAAGCCGTTGGCTACCTATTCTCTGGGAATCTGGGAGGGATTATCGCCATTATATTTGCCCTGTTGGTGGGCTGGGACAAGCCATTTACGGCGCTGCAGATTCTGTTCATCAATCTGGTCAACGACGCACTCCCCGCTATCGCTCTAGGGCTGGAGAAAGAGGAGCCCAAGGTGATGGATCGCCCGCCTAGAGATATGAACGAGGGCATTTTCGGCGGCGGACTGTTCCAAAGCGTACTCATCCGGGGGATGTTGGTCGGCATCACCACCATTGCGGCCCAGTATGTGGGCATGACTCTGTTCTCGGTAGAGATCGGCGGCGCCATGGCCTTTACCACCCTGATCCTGGCCCGGACGCTCCAGACCTTCTCCTCCCGATCCGATAAGCAGACCGTGTTCGGCATGGGATTGCTCTCCAATCCCTACGTGGCAGGGGCGGTGGTGATCTGCTTTGGACTCTACGGATTAACGATCTTACCGGGGGTGCGGGAGGTCTTTCAAATCTCAGAGACGTTTGGACTCACCCAGTGGGGAATCGCCGCTGGACTGGCCCTGGGAGCGGTTGTGGTGATGGAGGTGGTGAAAATGATCAGAAATCGGGTGTAGCATATGTTTTTCCAGCCACTTTGCCACACCGTCGTTATCGTTGGTATCACAAGTATAGTCTGCAACGGCTTTTACTTCATCGAGCGCATTGCTTACGGCGACGCTCGTCCCCGCATAAGATAGCAGGTCAATATCGTTCAAATCGTCACCAAAGGCGACAATTTCAGTGTGCGCAATATTCCAATATTGTGCCAATGCGGCGACAGCTTTTGATTTTGTCGCCTCGTGGTGCATAATCATAGCGAGGCCGTCTATGGCGGTCACCATGTATAAATCGCAGGGCAGGCGTTCTTGTATGAACGATACATCGTCTGGCGTGAGATTGTATGTGTAAATTTTCTCAACATCTTCGGCGTGCCGCGAGAAGTCCACAATTTTATAGCTTGTTACAACATCAGCCCACTCGTCGGGCATTTTGAAATTGGTGTAGTGCATACTGTTACGCTCTGATGCCATACGCAATCCCCGCTGATGGCAAGCCATCAAAATTGGGCGAGCTGCCTGATATGGAATCAGGCGGTGGTAGATAAGGGAATCCTGATATATGGCTACGGCACCATTTATCGTGATTTTCCCATCAAAAAGTTCTGGCGGGGCAACTCGTTCCGCAGAGCTACCCCGCCCTGTGGCATACACGATCTTGATTCCCGATGTTCGGCACTTGCCCAAGATGGTTTTTGTATATTCAGATATAGTTTTGTCTGTTTTCAACAGCGTTCCGTCAAGGTCTGCAACAATCATTTTTATAGCCACGCTACCTAAGCCCCCCCACTTTTGAATTTGAACGTATCTTTCACTATACACGAAAACTCTTTCGAGTGAAAGCCCCAACTAGAGAGCGCTTGAGTTCTACAGAAAATGATTAGAAATCGTGTATAAAACCCTTGCATTCCAGATTATTTCATGGTATAATCCACAAGTCTGTTTCCCCATGAGGGGTTAGATATCATCCGAGGCGTTCCTCTGGCGGTAAGTGTACCGGATAATGAACGGCTTAATCAGAAGGGAGGATGTAAACCATGGATTTGGTAAAAGCGTTAACTGAACAGTATATGAAGCCTGAACTGCCTACAATGAATGTGGGCGATACAGTACGTGTTTCCGTCAAAGTCAAAGAGGGAAATAGAGAGAGAGTCCAGGCCTTTGAGGGCATCATCATTGCCAGAAAGCACGGCGGCATCAACGAGACCATCACCGTGCGCCGGATTTCCTACAACGTAGGGTGCGAGAAAGTGTTCCCTGTCCACAGCCCCACCATTGTGGGTGTCGAGACCGTCAGACGTGGTAAAGTCAGAAGAGCCAAGCTCTACTATCTGCGTGACCGCGTGGGCAAGAGAGCAAAAGTCAAGGAAAGAATATAAGCCGACAGTTAAAAGCGCCTTGCAAACCACGTTTGCAGGGCGCTTTTCCAAAAGAAGGATATCATGAAAACATTCAATGTCAAAGCGTTGTATATCTACAAATTCATAAGCCAATGTTTGCCCATCTATGCGTTTTATACGATTTTGTTCATCCAGCGGGGGAAGTCAGTCACTGATATTGCTATACTAATCGCACTTTGGAGTGTGTTTAGCATCATATTTGAAATTCCCTCTGGGATTTTAGCGGATCGATGGAACAGGAGAAATATGCTCGCCATAGCGGCCGTATTACAAGGCGTATGTTTCATCATATGGTTTTTCTCCCACACATTTCTCATGTTTGCTCTCGGATTTGTCTTTTGGGCGATAGCAGGCGCATTTTCCTCCGGAACAGAAGAGGGTTTAATCTATGATAATCTAAAAAGTGACGGATGCGAAGAGAATTTTACAAAAGTGTATGGAAAAGCCCATTTTTATGCAAATATAGGCACAATTGTTGGGATTGCCTCGGCAGGTGTTATGGTTAGTTTTATCAGCATTGAGGCCATTGCGCTCCTATCAGCAGCAATATGTTTTATCAATGTCATATTTGCCTTGCAAATCAGAGAGAGAAACTTTTATTCAGAGGGATTGAACGAAGAAAACATGGGCTCTTTTGAAACATTGAAAGAAGCGGGAGCGTTTATCAAAGGGAGTGGGATTGCCCTCGTCTCTATCTTGTTTCTGGTGCTCTTTGCAAGTCTTGGTGGATATCTAGACGAGTTTGACGCCCTCATTATCAACGACTTTCAAATCAGCAAAATATGGGTGAGTGTGATTCTAACCATAAGATTTGCGTTCATTGCCCTGGGAGATATCTTGGCACCCATGGTGCAAAAAAAGATTTCTTCTATTAAGCAGATATTTCTTCTGGGCGGACTGGCGTGTATTTTCCTCACAATCTTTGCCGTGCTATGGAATCAGTTTGCCATTCTCATTTTTGGCGTTGCATTTATGGGCATGGCCATAACCGAAATTTTGTTAGTAAATGCGCTGCAAAACGAGATCAAAGAAGAGGGCCGGGCGACGGTGATGTCATTCTATGGAATCGGGCAGAATATAGCTATGATTTGCTTTAGCCTAGTCTACGCACTGCTGGCGGGAATATTTACCCTGCAACAGGTTTATCTCATCATATCTGTTTACGGCATTATAGGCGGAATAGGCTTTTATCTGCTGGCTAAGATAGTCAAAATCAGGGCCTAGCCTGTGAAACAAGCGAAGGAGAGGGATGTGCATATGTCAATTGAAATGAATATTCAATGGTTCCCCGGTCACATGACGAAAGCCCGCCGGATGATGGAAGAACAAGTCCGCATGGTGGACGCAGTCTGTGAGATCGTGGACGCCAGAATCCCGGAATCCAGCCGGAACCCGGAGATTTCCGATATGGTGGGGGATCGCCCCCGGGTGATGATCTTAAACCGGGTGGATCAGGCCGACCCGGAGATCACCAAGGCGTGGGCGGCCTATTACCGAGAGAAGGGCTATGCCGTCTTAGAGACGGACAGCCAGAGCGGCAAGGGCGTTGACGCCTTTGGCCCGCTCTTGAAAAAGCTACTCCGCCACAAGATTGAGCAGCACCAGGCCAAAGGGATGATCGGAAAACCCCTGCGGGCCATGGTGGTGGGGATCCCCAACGTGGGGAAGAGTTCTTTCATCAACCGGGTGGCCAAACGCCGGGCGGCCATCGCATCGGATCGCCCCGGGGTGACCCGTGGCAGGCAGTGGATTCGCATCGACGAGGGGTTGGAGCTCTTGGATACCCCCGGGATACTATGGCCCAAGTTCGACAATCAAACCGTGGGGGAGAACCTGGCCTTTACGGGAGCCGTGAAAGATGATATTCTGGATCGGGAGACCTTGGCGGCGAATCTTCTGATCCGTTTGCGGGAGAGCTATTCGGATCGGATTGCGGAGCGGTATAAATTTGCGCCGGATCCGGAAGCGGACGGCTACACGCTTTTGGAGACAGCGGGCCGGAAACGTGGATTTCTAATCTCCGGCGGCGAGGTGGACCTGGAACGTATGGCCGCCGTGTTGTTGGACGAGTTCCGGGGCGGGAAACTGGGCCGTATTACGTTGGAATATCCGCCTGTAGCACAATGAGTTGCCACGTCCGCTCAATCTGGGTAACGTGGGTTATAAACTGTGAGAAGAAAACACCCTCTTTACGAAAGAGGGCGGGGTTGAAAGATTCTTCGTCTTTGCCCTCTTTTGTTAAAGAGGGGGGCTCCGCAGAGCCGGGTGTTTGTCTTAATACACAGGAAATTTATAATGAGACGGAGGAACAATATGACTGATCTCTGGGTGTTAGAGCGAAGCTTGATCGCAGAAAGCTATACAGCCATTTGCGGCGTGGACGAGGCGGGGCGCGGCCCTCTGGCGGGGCCTGTGGTCGCCGCGGCGGTGATCCTGCCGAAGGATGCGGAACTGCCGGGCCTGGGTGATTCTAAGAAGCTCACGGAACAGCAGAGAGAAGCGCTATTTGAAGAGATTCAAGCCATAGCCCTGGCCTACGGTATCGGCCACGCTACCGAGGAGGAGATCGACCGAGAGAACATTCTCAATGCGACATACCTGGCCATGAATCGGGCCATCGGGGCCTTAGATATCCAGCCGGAGCTATGTCTCATTGACGGGAACCGGTCGGAGGGGATATCATATCCGAACAGATGCATCATCGGCGGAGACGGGATATGCGCCAGTATTGCGGCGGCCTCAATCCTGGCCAAAGTGACTCGGGATCGGCTCATGTTGGAACTCCATGGGCAGTATCCACAATACGGCTTTGACTGCCACAAGGGGTACCCTACCAAAGCCCACTACGCAGCCCTGGATGCCCACGGCCCCGCCCCGGTGCATCGGCGGACATTCCTACGCAAATGGGAGGCGAAGCGATGATTAAAAAACTGATCGGCACCTGGGGTGAAGAGCGGGCAGCGGACCATCTGCGTAAGAAGGGCTATCGGATCGTCGCCGTGGGCTACCGATCCCGGTACGGAGAAATTGATCTTATCATAGCAGATCGGGAATATGTGGCTTTTGTAGAGGTCAAGACGAGAAAAGACGGGGACTTCTCCGAGGCCTGGGAGGCCGTGAACAGACAAAAACAGCGAAAACTCCGCCAGACAGCACAGATGTGGCTCATAGAAAACGAGTCGGAGCTACAGCCCCGCTTTGATATCATGGAGGTCTACGCCCCCCAGGGCGTGGATACGCAAGACCCGAAAATTGTCCACTGGGAGGATGCATTCCAATGAAATTCCCCCTGTTTGACGCCCACTGCGATACCCTGTTTGCCTTGGGGGACACGGGACAGGCCATAGAGCGGAACAATTTACACGTAGATTTAAATCGGGCGGAGCGGTATGCGCCCTACGCCCAATTTTTTGCCATTTTCGGATTCCACGGCCGATCTTGTTTTGACGCCGAGTACAAGCTGTTCCAAGAAGCTATCCGAGCAAATCCAGACCGTATGATCCACTGTCGTACTGCTGAACAGGCGAGGGCGGCGGCCCGGAGGGGCAAGATCGCCGCCTTTTTATCCATAGAGGGCGCAGAACTTATTGCGTGCAGTTTGGATCAGCTCCGGGAGGCCCATGGGCTGGGGGTGCGGATGCTGACCTTGACCTGGAACAACCCCAACGGATTGAGCGGCACCAATGCCCAAGAGCCGGAGCGGGGATTATCTGATCTGGGGCGGCAGTTTGTCCGCACCTGTGAGGAATTGGGCGTCATTGTAGATGTGGCCCATCTATCGGAGTCGGGGTTCTGGGACGTGGCAGAGATGGCCACGCGACCCTTTGTGGTCAGCCATTCCAACGCGAAGAACATATGCCCCCACAGCCGGAACTTGACGGACGAGCAATTCCGGGCGCTGATCCAGAGCGGCGGGGTTGCGGGGATTAATTTATATACTGATTTTTTAGGGAAAAATGCGGATATTGATACAGTAATTGCTCATATTGGGCACTTTTTAAGTCTGGGCGGGGAGAAATCTATCGCCTTGGGCACCGATCTGGACGGCTGTGACAAGTTGCCCCGGGGAATTCACGGTATTGAGGACATGGAGAAAATCGGGGAGCGAATGTTGCAAAAGAACTACCCAGAATCGCTGATTTATGATATATTTTATCACAACCTAATGAGAGTAGTGGATGATGTATGCGGTATTTGAGTACGAGAGACAAGTTAGTACGGGTCACAGCGGCGGAGGCCATTGCCAAAGGCTTAAGTGACGACGGGGGATTATTCGTCCCGGAGGTTCTGCCCAGTCTGTCCGAGGGGCAGATCCAATCTATGTGCGCCATGCGCTATCAGCAGCGGGCGGTGTACATTATGAGTGCTTTTTTGAAAGATTTTTCCGCCGCCGAGCTCACAAATTTTGCGGCGGAGTCCTATAACGATGAAAACTTCTCCGTCCCACAGATTGCGCCCTTGAAGACGCTGACTGACGACACCTGGTTTTTAGAACTCTGGCACGGTCCCACATCGGCCTTTAAGGACATGGCCCTCCAGATGCTGCCCCACCTCCTGACCGCCTCTCTGCAAAAGACGGGGGAGAGCCGTGAGGTATGCATCCTCGTAGCCACTTCAGGGGACACGGGTAAGGCCGCCCTAGAGGGGTTCTGCGACGTAGATAGGACCAAAATACTGGTCTTCTACCCCCAAGATGGAGTCAGCGATGTCCAAAAGCTCCAGATGGTCAGCCAGTCCGGCGGCAATGTGGGCGTCTGCGGCGTGGCGGGGAACTTTGACGACGCCCAGACAGGGGTCAAGCAGATATTTGGGGACCCGGTGCTCAAACAGGTCTTTTCGGCGGCGGGATACGTCCTCTCCTCGGCCAACTCCATCAACTGGGGGCGGCTCTTGCCCCAGATCGTCTATTACGTGTCCGCCTATTGCGACCTGGTCCAGGCGGGGCGGATTGCCCTGGGGGGTCCCGTCAATGTTTCGGTACCCACGGGGAACTTCGGCAATATTCTGGCGGCCTTTTATGCGAAGCGAATGGGGCTTCCCATCAATAAGCTCATCTGTGCGTCCAACGAGAACAATGTACTGACGAATTTTATCCGCACCGGCACCTATGACCGGAACCGGCCCTTCCACAACACGTTATCTCCCTCCATGGATATTCTCGTATCCAGCAACTTGGAGCGGCTTCTATTTGCGCTGTCGGGGGAGAGTGATACGATCACAGCCGCCTATATGGCGGAACTCAACAAGACGGGGCGCTATACGGTCACACCCCAGATCAAGCGGGAGATCGACCAGATTTTTTGGGCGGATTACTGCGACGATGAGAAGACGAAAAAGGTCATATACGCCACCTATCGGAAGTATGGCTATCTCATTGACCCCCACACCGCCGTGGCCTTCGATGTGCTCAACCACTACCGCCATGATACGGGGGACAACATCCCGGCCATTGTGGTCTCCACCGCCAGCCCCTATAAATTCGCCGACAGCGTATTGGACGCTTTAGGCCAGCGGGGGAGCGAAGAGGGCATGGAACTCATCGACCGCCTGGCCAGTGTAACGGGAACGGTCCCGCCTATGCCCCTCATGGGGCTCAAAGGCAAGCGTGTCCGGTTTGACCAGGTGATCTACAAAGAGGCAATGCCCCAGGCGGTTATGGATTTTTTGAGATAGGGGAAGTCTGAAAGCTCATAATTTCAAGATAAAAGTCCCGCATTTTTTTTGCAAATAAGAAAAATACGGGATTTTTGTATGAAAAATATTCAATTATTCTATGGAAAGCAGATCGTTAGGAGTATATTAAAGAACTTTGCATAACTTTTCAACTTGCTTGACTATAGTGTGCGGTATGCGGACACAATTTCTTGATGTACTTTATTTACGCAAAAACCAGTGCCTCTCCACGACAGAGAGGCACTAGTTTTTTCTGCGTTACCCGGAAAATTTCTGTTTTGTCTGCTGCACTTTGTTCTGATCCGCCGGTTCCACCTGATACCAGCCGTTGCTCTGCAAGCTGCAAAACAGATCGGCCTGGATCCGGTGTTCTTCGTCTAGGATGTTGAGCATGGTACTGCGGAGTTGCTCGTTGACGCACTCGCCGGCGAAGGTGTTATAGCTGGCGGCGGCGTGTTTCTGGCTGGAGAGACAGTCCAACAAAATTTCCTTTTCCGTCATAAGTTGGGCGCATTGGTTCGGATTTGCCATGATTTTAGTCCCTCCTACTGTAAGAACGCAATAAGCGTATTCACGTGTTGCTGGTGCGTTGCGGCCATGGTTTCCAAGTCTTTTCGGATTTTTTCATCGTTGCACAGATGGGACATGGCCTGATACTTCTTCACAAGGTTCTGTTCCGAGCTCAACTGGTCGTCTAAAGCCGTGAGCTCTTTGCTGGTCAGATTTGGCATTTGATTCTCTCCTCTTCGTCCGTGTTGTATTCGACTTACTGTTCGAACACACGCTTAGTATGTCACGGACGCGGCGTATCTATTCCCCGTGATCCGACCAAATTTCCATTTTTTATTTGAAACACCAGGTAGGCGCTCCCATCAATTTCCGCCGATCGGCCGAAGCAGAAGATGGGCATGAGGGGGAAAGGTGTCCCGACAGCAAAGGGGATGGCAAGTTCCGTGCAATCCATCTGTTTGCGGATCATGGCCCCCGTGACCGACTGACTGGCCGCCTGTAGCTCCGGGTCGGTAAATAGGGAGCCAAGATCAGTGATGGGTGTCCAGGCCGTGTCTGGGCGCTTTCCCGCTTCGATCCGAGTGACGGGTGTCCAGGTGGGAGAGGTGCTCTGGGATGTCTCCGGGGGTGTCGGATAGGGGTCCACATTGTCTACGTCTGCGTCGGAGAAGATGAAGTTCGGCTCCCGCCCGCCCGGTTCGGGCGGTGGCTCCGAGGGCGGATCTACTGGTGCAGGTGTTGGTTCCGGAGGGGGAATCGGCTCTGGGATGGGCATTGACTCTGGTGCAGATGTGGGTTCCGGATCCGGGACGGGCAGCGGCGTTGCCGGGTTATCCGGCTCGGGGATCGGCGTTGGTAGCGGTGCAGATGCGGGGATAAATAGGGGTGTCGGCACAAGATTTGGCTTCGGTATAGGGACAGGTGCAGGTGGCGATTCCGGTACAGGCTCCGGCGGAGTTGGGTTCGGTTCGGGCGCCGCTTCGGGCTTTGATTCCGGCACCGATTCCGGCTCCGGTGCGGCTGGCTTGATCGGAGTGGGGAGGACGTCCTGCTTTGTGACGAGACGGCATCCGTCAATGGCGTGCAGGCCCTTTGTCTGTAAATCGTGTCTGCTATAAGATTTGCGGAACCGCAGTTTATCCCCGTCGGGGAACAGGACGCCTAAGACCACATAGCGCTCCCCGCACAGGATCGCCAGGCGCAGCACCTCTCTGCAGGCCACGACGCATACGCAGGAAAACTGAACTTTCAATCCCGCCTGTGATACGATCAGTTTGCCGACCTTTGTGCCGCCATATTCCACGGCGTACTCGCCGAGCATTTCATGGTTCATCATATATTCCCCCAGACATAGAATTGTTATGGTATGTCTATGTGGGGAGAGAATGTCCCTATGCGAAAAAATGCAGGGCGTGCCGTTCTCATCATAAAATGACAGGAACGCGGCGTATTGAGGGCGCCAAGCCCTACAATGCTACTTGACAAGAAGACAATATTTTGTTAAAATAATACCGACGGTCGGTTTTTAATGTTCGATTGAGGAGGAAAGCCCCATGACAAAAAAATATAACCCCAAGCAAACGGTCGAAAAAATTCTATCCACTTCAGCCGCACTGTTCATGGAGAAGGGGTATGATAAAACTAGCATGCAAGATATTGTAAATGCGCTGGGCATGTCAAAAGGGGCCATTTTTCACCACTTCAAGTCAAAGGAAGACGTGCTCAATGCGGTGATGGAGGAACAGTTTCGGCAGGTAACAGAGCGCATGAGAAACTGGCTCGCCGAGGCGAAGGAGTTGACTGCTAAGGAAAAGCTAAGTGTGTTGCTCATGCGGAATTTAACAGACGATGCGACGGTGATAGAGGCCAACAATATCGTCGTAACCATGACGGGAAGTCCGCAACTCATCTTGGCGATTATGCAGGGTAATCTGAAAAAATCCGCCCCGATTATGGCGGATATTCTGCGGGAAGGCATAGAAGACGGCAGCATCACCACAGCGTTCCCGGATGAGTGCGCAGAAGTGTTCTTACTGCTCTTTAACATTTGGTGCGATACCTATGTATTTGAGGGGGAACTGTCTGCCGTCCGCAAGCGGCTCGAATTTCTGCAAACACTAATGAGGCAAGTAGGCGCTGATATCGTCACGGATGAAATTATAGAGGCGACGATGAAAGCTATAGAAAACTTAAACTTGGAGGTCGCAAAGTGGACAACACAGAGCAAGTAGCAAGCAAATTATGGAACAGAAATTTTTCACTCTTGGTAATTGGGCAGATTATTTCTGTATTTGGGAATATGGTACTCAATTTCGCCCTGCCGCTCTATATATTAGACATCAGCGGGTCGCCCGCTCTGTTTGGCGTAGTTGTGGGGTTGCCGTTTGTATCGCTTCTCATCCTATCCCCCATAGGTGGCATCATGGCGGATCGACTAAAGAAACAACGGATTCTCTTTTGGCTCGATGTGAGTGCAACGGCTCTTGTTGTGCTGTATCTGCTCCTCAGCGGACTGTTGATGATGCTTGTGCCCATTGTGATCGTAAAACTCCTGGCGCTAAACGCCATCCAGGGGATGTATATGCCGACGGTGGAGGCCAGTATCCCGGTGCTCGTACCGTCTGACCGGCTAGTCCCGGCCAATTCCGTGATCGGGAGTATCAATGCGCTCTCGAATCTGGCCGCACCCGCTGTGGCCGGAATCCTCTTGGGCAGATTTGGGCTGTTTCCCATTTTGATCGTCGGTGCTATATGTTTTGCCCTTACGGCGATTATGGATTTGATGATCCGCATCCCGTACAAAAAGCAACAAGCCCCCGAAAGTATTGTGAAAATGGTAAAGAGCGATATGTCCCAAGCGTTTCACTTTGCGGTAAAAGAAGAGCCGATCCTGGCAAAGCTGGCTGTGATTATGTTTTTATTTATCGTGACCATCGCCGCGGTGATACTGGTGGGGCTCCCCGTCCTCATTACGCAAGTTTTGGGTATGGGCATGGAATATGTCGGTATGAGCAAAGGCATCAGCGTGGTCGGGGTGCTGATTGGCAGTGCAATTGCCGGCGCTTTGGGAGAGCGGCTTACAATCAATCGGATTTTTTTGCCGATCTTTTTGTGCTGTATGACGCTGATACCTATCGGCCTGGTTTTTTTGTTAGACCCGCCGCCTTTTATCGCTTATGTAATTATCACAGCCGCAAGTACACTCACATTTGCCACAGGGCAACTGTTTCAAATCCCGGTGTGGGCCTATATTCAGAAGGTGACGCCGACGGAGCTTGTGGGAAAGGTCTTTTCTCTGATTGTAATTCTCCCATTTTTGGCTAATGGGCTGGGACACCTTCTATTCGGCGCGCTTTTCGAACAATTTTACACGGTGCCATGGCTGGTGATTTTTATTGCCGCCTTTTTGGCCGGGGTCGTCGCCTTGTACTCACGCAGGCATTTTAATATAGCTACAAAATAGATAGTCTAGGCTATGTACACAACAAGGCTAGAGAGATGAAAAGCTCATTTCTCTAGCCTTGTTGTGTAATCTGTCTTTAAAGAAGAATCCTAAAACGATTCGACGTAAATCATCTCCACAACTTTTTCGTCGAAGGGGATGGGGGCGCAGCCCAAAAGTCCGGTGAGGCCGGGGGTCTCAAAGGTCAACTGGACGAGACGGGGGACGTCTTCTCTCGTAAAGCCGATGTCTGCCAGGGTCTCTTTGATGCCAACGGTTCCCAGCCACGTCCGCATTCCGTCGGCGGCTTTCTGGGCTTCGCCAGGCGCCCCGGTGAGGCCGGGGACGATGGGGGCCAGGAGATCGGCCAGGATTGCGCCAGAGGCGGGATAGATGGCCTTGATAATTGCCGGGAGCAGAACCGCCAGGCCAAGACCGTGGGAGAGCTCTGGGCGAATACCGCTCAGGGGGTGTTCCAGTGCGTGGGTAAAGTGGAGCAGGCCGTTATCAAAGCTAGTGCCTGCGATCATAGCGGCGTAGGTCAGGAAGTAGCGGGCTTCCAGGTCTTCCGGCTTCTCTAGGGCCACGGGCAGGTACTTGGCGACCAGGGTCATCACCTCACGGCCCAGGGTGATGGCAAAGGGGTTGTTTAGCACAGTCGTAGCCGCCTCGACCACGTGGTTGACGGCATCGACGGTGACGTAGCTGGTCTGGTGGGCCGGAAGGGTTGTCATAAGGGCCGGATCGTCAATAGAATAGAAGGGGTAGATGCAGTCATAGGCAATAGCCGGTTTGTAATCTTTTTCGGGGATGGTGACTACGGCGAAGCGGTTGATCTCACTGCCGGTGCCGTGGGTCAGGTTGATGGCCACGAAGGGGACGGCCTTTTCCGGAGAAAACTTCGCCTCATAGAGTTCTTGGCACGTTTTGTCCGTGTACTCCAATAGGATAGCGGCGCTTTTCCCGGCGTCAATAGGGCTTCCGCCGCCGATGGCGATGACCGCTTTTGCGCCTGCGGCCTTTGCCTCTCTGACGGCCTCGTCCACTTGCTGGGTTTCCGGGTTGGGTTGCACTTTGTTGTAGAGGACGTATTTAATGCCATGGTTACCCAGCGCTTTTGTCACATGATCCCATGCACCGGTTTTTGCATAGGCGGCTTTACCCGTCATAACGATAACGCTGTCAACGCCTTTTGCTTTTAGCTCTCCCGCGATGAAATCCATTTTTTCAATCGCCCCGACGCCAAGAAACACCCGGGCTCCACCGATGATTGTGCTTACATTGTTGATGTTAATTCCTTGCTCCCAAGACATGTTTGATTCCTCCTTAGTATTATGTTATGTATGGAACAACAATATTTTATCAGTTTGTGAAAGAAAAGACAAGAGAAAATAGAAAAAATTAGTGCGACACAAGGGCGCAGCGGAATCGCTGCGCCCTGCATGATTTGTGCTAAAAAATCACTCTTCCGCCAGCCCGAAACTGACGGCGATGGCGTTGTCTACCCGGCCCATGAGGCTGATGTCCAGCTTGCCCATGCGCTCTTTCAGACGCCGTTTGTCAATGGTGCGGATCTGCTCCAGCAGAACCACAGAATCCCGTGTCAGCCCGTAGCTTTTCGCCTCCAGCTCAATGTGGGTCGGCAGTCTGGCCTTGCCAGTCTGGCTGGTGATGGCGGCGGCGATGACGGTGGGGCTGTGCTTATTTCCCGTGTCATTCTGGACAATTAACACGGGACGCATACCGCCCTGTTCACTGCCTACCACGGGGCTGAGATCGGCATAGTAGATGTCTCCACGTCGAATACCGTTACTCAAAACGCTCACGCTCCGATGAAAGAAGTTTTGCCCGGTCACGATTGATCTTACAAAATATGTAACCGGACTACTTTCATTCTTCCATAGAGGGCAAAAAAATATACCGCCCCTCAATAAAAAATTTGAGTGAGGCGGCAGGACTGCCCCCTCACTCCAGTATATTCTAAAGTTGTTGGGAAGGGGCGCGTCCTAGAGGTACAGCCGGGGTACCCGGGGTGATACGGCGCAGAGTAGTTCATAAGAAATCGTCCCGGCCAGGGCGGCGTGTTCGTCTACAGATAGGGTTTTGCCGCCATCTTGGCCAAAAATCGTAACTTGATCTCCCACGGAAAGTTTTTCGATCGCCGACACGTCCAACATACACGCATCCATACAGATGCGCCCCACTTGGGGCACTCGTTGGCCGTGGAGGAGCATCTCCATCCTGCCCGACAGAGCTCGGTGGAGCCCGTCGGCATAGCCCGCGGGGATGACGGCGATTGTCTGGTCTGCAACTGTCTCATAGGTTCTGCCATAGCTGATGGACTCCCCTTTGCCGAAGGGGCGCGTCTGGATAATCCGGGTTTTCAGCTCCATGGCGGGCTGCAGATCATCCGCCTGGAGAAAGGCCGGATTGGGGGAGAGGCCGTAGAGGGCGATGCCGGGGCGGATCATATTCAAGTGTGTGTCAGGCAGACGCAGTGTGCCGCCGCTGTTGGCCGCATGGCGCAGGGGGAATGTCTGTCCCCATTGGCCCTCAAGCCAATCCGCCGCTTGGGCGAAATAGGCCATCTGGCCCAGAGTGTAGGGGTCGTCATCGTCGTCGGCCACAGGGAAGTGGGTGAAAATCCCCTGGATATCTAGATGGGGCAGGCGCATAGCTGTCAGGGCGTCGGCGGGCTCTTGTCCGCGGGCGGCAAAGCCCAGGCGGCCCATGCCCGTATCCAGCTCGATGTGGACAGATAGAGTGCGGCCTGTCCCCGCCAGGGCGTGGCTCATGGCCTGGGCGGTCTCCAAAGAGAACACGGTCTGGGTGATGTCCCGGTCGGCCAAGAGAGGGGCATCGCTTGGGTTCGTATAGCTGAAGACCAAGAGGGGCAACGATATCCCGTTGTCCCGGAGGGCCAGAGCCTCCGAGAGACAGGTCACCGCCACGTAGTCACAGCCCAAGTCAGTCAGCAGGCGGGCCACGGGGACGGCCCCGTGGCCGTAGGCGTCGGCCTTTACCGGGGCCAAAATGCGGCAATCATCAGGCGTGAGGGAGCGGAGTAGATTGTAATTGTGGGTGATCCGGTCTAAGTGGATTTCCGCCCAGGTTCTATCTGTTGTGTACACGTATCATCAGTCCTTAAGTGGGATTTTTACGTTTCCCCCAACCCAGGCGGGGGAAACTCGATTAGGAAAACAGGGGACTGCCCTCGAAAATACAGGTGATGACCACAAAGCCGTCGGCGATGATTTCCGCCTGAATGGGGAGTCCCGTCTCCCGGTCAAACCGGGTGATGTGCAGGGCACTGTCGGAGATGTGGGAGGTCATGGCCACCACGGGGATGCCCTGAAACGTCTCGTAGTGGGCCTCGACGACGAATCCCTCCCGCCACTGATAGACGATGGCGGGGAGGGCGGCCAGGGGACTCAATCCGTCCGCTGTCAGTGGCCCCGTATTCAGGGATGCGCCCTCGTAATGGAGGACGGTACCGCTTTCGGACAGGCCGATCTGGATCCCGGCCAGGATATCCGGTGCCAATATCTCTAGAATATCCGCCCCGGAGTCAAACCGGAGGGTGAATTGATGGACACGGTCGCCGTAATCGGCGGTGATATGGGCGGAAAAACGTTGGGTGGACGTTTGGAACCGCCCTTGGATTTCCTCTATGCGCTCACTGGCGCTCTGCTGGGAAGAACAGGCGGTAAGAAGGAGTAGGATCAGGGTGAATAAGAGCAACAGTACCGGACGGCGTAGCAAAGCCGATCACCTCACAATTTTTTTGAGGACCTCCGGTAACAGTTCCACCATATCCGATGGGAGCATACTGTATTGCCCCAGTTGGGCGGCGGCCAGATCTCCCGCCCGGCCGTGGGCCCAGACCGCCGTGTAGACAGCCCGCGGTAGGGATAGCCCCTGGCCCACAAAGGCGGCAATCATACCGGCCAGCACGTCTCCGCTCCCGCCGGTGGCCATGCCCGGATTCCCCGTTGTATTGACGCAGACCGTGCCCTCCGGAAATGCGCTGATGGTCCCCGGCCCCTTGAGTACGACAGTGCAGCCCCGCCGGATGGCAAAGGCCCTGGCGGCCTCTAACCGGCTGCCGGGGAATTGATCTCCGCCCAGCCGGGCGAATTCTACATCGTGGGGGGTCAGGATCAGGGGGGCAGAAGTCTCGTCCAATACATGTATATGTTCGCTGAGGTTGTTTAGACCGTCGGCATCTAAAATCACGGGAATTTCAGCGGCTCGGATCAGTTCTGCAACCAATTGAGCGGTCTCTCCGCCGCGGCCCATGCCCGGGCCAATGAGCACGGCGTCACAATTTTTTATCCGCTCTAACAGGAGGGGAAGGGCCTGCATATTCAGTTTGCCCCCCGTGGCGGGCAGGGGAAATGCCATGGCCTCCTGGGTATTGGCGGCGGTGATGGCGTAGATACTCTCCGGTACGCCGAGAAATACGAGGCCCGCACCGGAGCGCAGGGCCCCACTGGCGGCTAAAGTCAAAGCGCCCGTATAGCCTATGGATCCGCCGATAAGTAGTAGCTTTCCGGCGTCCCCCTTGTGCATGTCCCGCCGCCGGGCGGGGAGGGAGACGTTATCTTTGGCGATGAGATAGCTCTGGCACTTGACCCGCTCGATCAGCTTTTTGGGGATGCCGATATCCACCACCTTAACACGGCCTGCATGGAGCAGGCCGTCGCCTACAAAAATGCCGGGTTTCGGCAGGGTGAAGGTGACGGTATGGGCGGCCCGGACGGCTGTCCCTAAGACTTTACCCGTATCGGCAGCGATTCCGGTGGGGATATCGGCGGATACCACGGGGACGCCCAGGCGGTTGATCTGCTCCACCGCCGCCAGAGGTTTGCCCCGGAGCGGCGCATTTAGGCCGATGCCGAAGATGGCGTCGATGACGACTCCGCCAGCGGCGGCCCAGGTCTCCGCCTCCCGGAGTTCCGGATCGAAAGCTTCTATTTTTCCGTCCAACTCGCCCAGACGGCGCTCCATCTCCCGTGTGTCCTCGGCCATAGTATCCCGGCCGCCCACGAGAAAGACCCGGAGCTCATAGCCCTCTTTGGCCAATAATACAGCGGCGGCGATGCCGTCCCCGCCGTTGTGACCGCTGCCGCAATAGACAGCCGCCCGCCGATTCTCGCCCATGACCTCTTTTGCGACCTGGACAATATGGGCGGCGGCGCGCATCATCAGAGTAGAGGAGGGGATGCCCTCCTGGTAGATGGCCAGTTGATCAATCTCCCGCATCTGGGCGCTGGTTGCCAATTTCATAGGTGATTCCTCCCCGGTTTTTTTGCTGGTTTTCAATTACCTGTTAATAATGGTATGATCCTTGTTAAGTTCCAATAAGTCCCACAGGTTGCCGTACAAGTCTTTAAACACGGCAACCATACCGTACTCCACTTTTTTTGGCTCTCTGACAAACACAATGCCCTTTGCCACCATCTCGTTGTAATCTCTCCAGAAATCATCTGTGTTCAGAAAAAGGAAAACGCGTCCTCCGGTCTGGGAGCCGATATAAGCCTCTTGTTCAGGGGTTGAAGCTCTTGCCAAAAGCAATGTTGCGCCACTTGAGCCGGGAGGCGCCACTACAACCCATCGTTTATCTTGCTCTGGTTGATAAATGTCTTCTAACAAGACAAAATTAAGCTTTTGGGTGTAAAAGTCAATTGCTTCATCGTAATCGCGTACTATCAAAGCGATATGCGTTATTGATTGCTTCATGGACAGTCCCCTAACCAAACAAAATCAGTTTATGGCCGTGTCGGCATAATAATGGCAGCTATAATATATGCGAGAAGCCCAGAGCCAAAAATGAATAACGCTAAAACCCAGCCAACTCTCACAAGTGTTGGATCAATATTGAAGTATTCGGCAATGCCGCCGCAAACACCGCAAATTTTTCTGTCAGCGTTTGATTTATATAACCGTTTGTTTCCCATGGCTGTATCCCTCCTCAAAAAGCATAAATCCTGCCGTCCATCCCCGCGTCAAACGCCGGGGCGCATGAAAGAATTCTGCTGCAAATTGTACCACACATACGGCACAAAGTCCACTTTTTACAATGCGTAGGAATCGTCAAGCTCTGCGGGCATTGACAGGAGGGAGAAAATGTATTACACTCATTCAAGAAGGAAGTGAAATCATGGCAAAAAAGCAGAAGCCCCTGGTATACAAAGGGCATCCGCTCCGGCGGAAAGACAATTTGATCTACTTCGGCAGCATGGCGGATAAGTACATTGTCATGTTGCAGATTCTAGACACAAAAAAAGTGGAAGACATGGACGTGGCGACGAAAGTCTCCATCCAACTGCAACTCACGGACCCGGATCTGAAAAGCCGGGATCGGGTTGTGAAGAAGAGCGAGAAAGACAGCCTCTACGTGGCCATGGACGTGGCCTCGGTATGGCTGGAACGTGCGCTGGCCATGTAGCCACAGCAGAAACAAAAGAGAAAAAACAGGAGCGACCGGGCGGTCACTCCTGTTTTTTTAGCGTCTATACCGAAATGCGATTGAATATCTCGCCAACCAGTTTATCAATACCGGTCGAAATATAGTATAAATTCTGGCTTTCAATAAAAGCGGGCGTACTTATGATGTTGTTTGCATTATCTATTATGATGCCAGTTGCAGGGCAATTTACGTAGTCTATCCTTTCGCTGGTGCCAATTTGTTGTTTTGTGCCGTAAAGCGTAACGTTCCTACCTTCGCCCTCGAACAACAAACGGATTAATTGAATTGCAGAACACATGACGCCTACAGGTTTGGATAATGTAACAAAACCCATGATAAAGTCTTTCACGCAGTCATCTACCACGACAGGCTTATCTTGGGAAAGCATATTCGTGTAATTTGCCAGCAGCCCTATCCCGCCCGGGATTATGAGTGCATCAAACGCATCGGGGGATGTGTCAGACAAACTTACGATACGCCCTCGCCCGATTCTGGCCGACTCAACCAATATACTCCTCGCAGAACAATCGGCCTGTTCGGTAACATGATTAATGGTTCTTTTCTGTTCAGCATCTAATGCCACAGGTGTGTAAGTTGCGCCTATTTTATCTAAAGATATGTATATGGCAACCACCTCTTCGATTTGACTGCCATCACCTATACCGCAACCTGATAACAATACAGCAATATTCATAAACACACCTCCTATATACC
>Ga0123355_10000603_pt1 | contig 48510 bp, 40 predicted proteins | sample TergutEmb28metaG_3_FD_89872 | JGI IMG/M metagenome (GOLD analysis project Ga0123355, IMG submission 89872) | Embiratermes neotenicus P1 segment gut microbial communities from Petit-Saut dam, French Guiana - Emb289 P1 | ecosystem: Host-associated > Arthropoda: Insects > Digestive system > Gut ...
ACTGCTGCCTCCCGTAGGAGTCTGGGCCGTATCTCAGTCCCAATGTGGCCGGTCAACCTCTCAGTCCGGCTACTGATCGTCGCCTTGGTAGGCCGTTACCCTACCAACTAGCTAATCAGACGCGAGCTCATCCTTCGGCGATAAATCTTTGATATTCCTACGATGCCATAAGAATATATTATGCGGTATTAGCAGTCGTTTCCAACTGTTGTCCCCCTCCGAAGGGCAGATTGCTCACGCGTTACTCACCCGTCCGCCACTAAGTAGTCCTATTCCGCTCCCGAAGGATTGTTCAAGGGTACTCCGTTCGACTTGCATGTATTAGGCACGCCGCCAGCGTTCATCCTGAGCCAGGATCAAACTCTCAATATTTTGTATTTTAACTGACGAATCAGATAAAATCTATTAAGTGCTATCTAGCTCTCAAAAGAATTTTTTTGTGACCCACCGGTTTCTTAAAACCGGCAAATCGGTGCGCTTTTTGTAAGCTTTACATTGTTTAATTTACAAGGTGCACTGGCAATCAAATGACCGCCTTTTCGCTTTTTGTGCGGACTGTTATAGTACCACACTGCTCTTTCGTTGTCAAGAACTTTTTTCATTCCCTGATCTTCAAGCCCATAACTTCTTGAAAGCGCCCGATTAGAATAACACCACCACCCAACCTTGTCAATACTTTTTTTAACTCTTTTTTATTTTTTCATACACCACCCCGAGTGTGTCTTTTTTAGGGTGTTGATTTTCGCAACTAATCACCTTATAATAGTATCAAAATATAACTACTTAAAGCCATCCGAAGGGAGATGCGTATGCCCGTTAAAATACCTGATCAGCTGCCGTCAACTCATATCCTAAAGAACGAAAACATTTTCGTAATGACAGAAAATATAGCGATGCGCCAAGATATCCGTCCGCTTCGCCTGTTAATATTAAATTTAATGCCTACAAAGGTAGTCACTGAGACACAGCTGCTCCGAAAGCTTTCAAACTCTCCGCTTCAAGTTGAGATAGAATTTCTGCATATGCTTAGCTATACATCTAAAAATGTTGACCCTGAGCATCTTGAGTCTTTTTATACTACATTCAATGATGTGCGCTCCAAGCACTATGATGGCATGATCATCACGGGTGCGCCGGTGGAGAATCTGGAGTTTGAAGATGTGGATTATTGGGGCGAGCTTTGCGAGATTATAGAGTGGACTTCGAGCAATGTTCATTCTACATTCCATATATGCTGGGGCGCTCAGGCCGGGCTATATTATCACTATGGTATTCCGAAGCATTCTCTTGGAACTAAGCTTTCAGGTTTGTTTAAGCACACTGTTCTAAAGCCTCAGTCGCCTTTTTTCCGTGGTTTTGATGATGAGTTTTATATGCCACATTCTCGTTATACCGAGGTTTTAGAAGAAGATATATTAAAGGTGCCCGAGCTTGAGCTTCTTTCTGTCTCGGAGGATGCCGGGGTATTTGCGGTAAAGTCACAAGATAGTCGCCGCATCTTCATAACGGGTCATCCTGAGTATGATGCGGATACGCTGGCTCTTGAGTATTTTCGTGATATCGAAAAGGGGCTTAAGATTGATGTGCCCGTAAATTACTTCCCCGGAGACGATCCTAATGCTACGCCATCTGTGTTCTGGCGTGCTCATGCGCAGCTTATGTATTCTAACTGGCTTAATTATTATGTATATCAGTCCACACCATATGATATAGAAAAGATAGGCACGTAAGGAAAATGGCAACATGAATATTAAATGTTTAGATGATTTGGTGACTATCGCCAAAAAAAGCACACCAAAAGCGGTCGTCGCAGTGGTCGAGGCGCATGATAAGCTCACGCTTGAGTCTATTGTCTCTGCCACAGGGGCGGGTATTGTGATTCCCAAATTAATCGGAAATGAGCAGAGCATAAGGTCTATGCTTTCAGCGCTTGATGCTGATTGCGATAAGTTCGATATTATTCCAACGTGCCGTATGGAAGATTCTCTCGATACTGCTGTTAAGATGATTAATTCGGGCGATGCCAATGTGCTGATGAAGGGTAAGCTTGAGTCTGCTGACTATCTGCGTATGCTTGTAAAGAAGGAGAACAATCTCATTTGTGAGGGTAGCATACTGTCGGTCACGGGGCTCTTTTCCCCGCCTAATTATCATAAGCTTCTTGCTGTTAGCGATCCGGCGCTCAACACATATCCTGATCTCGATGGCAAGGTGTCTATTATCAGAAATGCGGCAAAGATGCTCAATTCTCTTGGTTACGAGAGCCCAAAGGTCGCAGTTCTTACGTCAATAGAGAAGCTAAATCCCAAGATGCCGGACACTGTGGATGCGGATACTCTAAAGCGCATGAATGAGCGTGGCGAGATATCCGGTTGTCTCATCGAGGGACCTATTTCTCTTGATTTGGCGCTAAGTTCTGTTGCTGCGAGCATAAAGGGTTATGATAGTCCGGTCGCCGGGGATGCTGATTTACTCATTGTTCCTGATATTGTTTCGGGCAATCTTTTGGTCAAGTGCATGACTTTGCTGGCGGGGGCGCAGACGGCTGGTTGTGTGTTAGGGGCAAGGGTTCCTGCGATACTCGTCTCTCGTAGTTCAGAGGCTTCTGACAAATATTATTCTATCGCTCTTGCTGCGTGTATTGCTGCAGGGCAAAATTAAGCTCCAAATTAATTCTTGCAACTAGTGCATGTTTGCGGTATAATTAAATGTCGTTGGACCGTCAAGCATAATTTTTGCTGGGAGAGCCGGTCATCGAAAACAACGGGAATTATAACAAATTTTGCAATCATTTGTAGCTGCCGGGCAGTCATCGCACCATAGTAATGCGATGTATGTTTGTGCGCATATGCTACTTTTGATTTTGTGGGTGCAAAACATGCTTGAAGTTTTAAGGCAAGAGAAAAAATATCTAATTAGTCTCGATCAATATTATTACCTATCTCGCCGATTTGCCAAGCTCCTTATGGAGGATAACAATAGTAGTGGTGATGGGTATACGATTCGTTCTTTATACTTTGACAGCATTAATGACCGCGACTTTGAGGAAAAAATAGACGGCGTTGATTTGCGAAGAAAGATACGCTTGCGCAATTATGGTCCGGACTCTAAATCGGCGAAGCTCGAAATGAAGCAGAAGCAAGGCATTCTGCAGAAAAAGCGTTCTTTGTCGCTAAGTAGGGCGCAGTCCGGGCGCCTCATAAAGGGAGACTATTCTGTTCTCCTCGAATCCGACTCCGATTTTGCCGGAGAATGCTTTGGGATGATGCACATGCATTGCTATCGTCCGAAAGCTGTTGTGTCGTACACAAGAAAGGTCTTTGTCGCCAAAGAAAATGAAATAAGAATTACTTTCGACCATCACATCAAAGGTTCTGAGACTGACTTCGATATTTTTTCGGATTCTTTAGTGGAAAACATGCTGTTTGATCCTTTTTTGGTCGTTATGGAAGTAAAATACAATGGCTTTTTACTCAGTTATATCAAAGACCTAGTAAACGAGGTCAATGCGAGTGAATTAGCAGTCAGTAAATATTGCCTTAGTAGGACAATAGGAAAAGAATATTTATTTTTATAATATTTATAATAAGAGGTGTATAAATGAGACATATTATAATGGACATGCTTGCAGCGGGCAGCATATTAAGTGTACAAGATATCGCTATTCGCATAGCGGCATCTGCGCTGCTTAGTATAGTTATTTACGTTTCGTATTGGTTTACCCATGCGGGCAGTTCCTACAGCAGAAAGTTTAACGTATCTTTGGTTACGCTTACTATTCTGACCTGTACCGTTATGACCGTCATCGGCAACAACATTGCCCTGTCATTGGGTATGGCGGGTGCGCTGTCTATCGTGCGTTTCCGTACTGCTGTTAAGGACTCAAGAGATACTACATATATCTTCTGGGCAGTTATTGTAGGTCTGTGTAGTGGCGTAGGCGACTTTTGGACAGCAATCATCGGTAGTGGTGTCGTGACTTTGATACTTCTCCTTATGGGTAGAGTCCGCAACGAGCACAGAATCCTGCTTATTATCAAGGCTCAGAAGGATCTTGAAACCGAGATTGAAGGCATCGTGTTTCAGCACTTTAGCATGAAGCCTCAGCTTCGTGTAAAAAACACGACTCCGGAAAGTGTCGAGTTTATCTATGAAATGGATCGAAGCACTTACAATCGCACATATAAGGGTGAAAAGAGCATTACACAGCTTCTCTATGCCAAAGACGGTATGGAATATGTAAATATAGTCACCCAAAATGATGAAATAAGCGGTTAATTATTGAAAGGAACTTCTGCGGTATGAGACGTAGTCTTCTCTATTTTATAGTCGGGTTCGTCGCTCTTTCGCTACTTACATTAGGACTAATGTATGTGGGCGCAAGCGATGATATAAGACGTCATCACCAGCACCTTGAACGTCCGAGTGAAGCTGACTTGGGCGAGTGTCTGCACTGCGACGGCAATGTGTTTTGTACACACTTGCCTCTGATTGTGATAGATACTCATGGAGCAATAATACCGGGTAGACCGCTTGCATATTACACAAGAAATTACACCGACTTACTTGAGTTAGAAACTTTTGTTACAGGTCCGAATGGTGAAACTGAGATAATAGCTTCCATATCTGTGATAGATAATCTAAATGACTGGAATCATATTGACGACATTCCCATTCACGAATCTCCCGCCAGGATGCGTATACGGGGCAATTCATCACGCTTTTTTGACAAGCCAAACTATTTTATCAGTCTCGTTGACCCGGACGATCATGAACAAAGCAATCCTTTACCTTTGCTTGGTATGAATCCTCATCAATCATGGCAGTTGCATGGACCATTTTTGGACAAAACCCTCATGCGCAATTATATGTGGATGAATATAGGCTCTGAGGTTATGGGGCAGGGACATTTTGTTCCGAATGTACGATTCTTCGAGCTTATATTAAATGGGGAATACCAAGGTGTCTATATCCTCATGGAGATGATACGTGTAAATCCCCAAAGATTAAGCATGAACCGCTATCGATCCGGAATGCCTGCTACGAGTTATCTCATGCGTATGGACTCAAATAATCGCACCCCCGAACGGCATATCCACACGTTTTATCACTATACTTTGCGTTTGGAAGCGGAAAGAAACATGGGAATTATGTACCCCGATGTCGAAGTACAGCATGAAGCTATGCTCGACTATGTAGCTAGAAGTATAAGCACCACGGAGCGGCTTCTGCATTCACCGGAAATTGTATGGTATAACCGCCCGTATGAGCCGTATATCGATGTAGATTCTTTCGTTAATTTCTTTATTCTTAATGAGTTTATTGTTAATAATGATCTATGGTCTAACTCAACTTATATTCATAAGGATATACGTGGTCGAATCGTGGCAGGTCCAGTCTGGGACTTTAATAATGTAATGGATAATTTCTTCCAAAGCATGCCTGCCGATCAATTTCATCTGGTTGATCGTGGCTGGTTTAGTCGCCTTATGATGTGTCCCGACTACACCGATAGGGTCATAAGACGCTGGAATCAGTTGCGCAGGAACATACTATCGGAAGAACGCCTTATAAATTACATGCAGGACGTAGAGGACTTCCTAGGCAGTGCTATTGACCGTAATTTCGAGGTCTGGGGATACAGCTTTGATCCATTTCAAGTAAGCCACATGGCACGCCGTCTCCCAAATCATGCAGAGCGAGCAGAGGGCCTGACTGAACTAGACTTAAACCCGGCTAGCTTTGAAGAAGCCATGAATCATCACCGTGATTACGTGATTGCGCGCGGGCGATGGCTTGATCGCTACATCGAATCCTTGCGCCAATATAGCCACCCTTCCCGTCATGCGCTTTGGACTCTGCGATAAACTAATGGGCATCTCTAATATTTTATGTTTTGAAAATATGCGAAAGGAAGATCCGCAACTATGTTAAAATATCTCATCGCTGTAGTAATAATATTGTTTCTTGCGATTGGTGGGGTATACGCATATTTTTCGAGAAGTGTGTTTATTGATTTTAGACCCAATGCTCCCATAACAGTCAATTTCCGCACCGAAGGTAGTTCCTTTATGCACAAAAATGAGGACGGGATCTATGTTCCCATACAGCTTAGAGGTGTAGAGCTTTCCTCATCTTTTCCGGGTCATATGCTCCGTGATTTCGGGGCTACTATATACGACTACATGAGATGGTTCGGATATATAGATGCAATGGGCGCTAATACTCTCTATGTCCAGGCGGTTATGGATCCGAATTTTTACTATGCGCTATATAGATTTAACAGGACTAATGACAGACCCCTGTTCCTATTTCAAGGCGTAGCCGGGTATAACTATGAGACCCTTACTTACGCAATGAGAGAAGCGATAGGTGCTGTACATGGCAGAAGAATCAACGTTCTTGCCGGTGCCGGTCTTGATATGTTTCTAATAGATGTCTCTCGGTGGGTGGTCGGCTATATGGTCGGTGCGGAATGGGATCCGGACATGGTTACATATATGAATCACTTTGTTCCGGATATGCCTGACTACTTTCATGGAGAATTTTTTAGTTCGGCTTATGGCGCTTCACGTTTCGAAGTTATGCTTGCCCAAGTAATGGATAGTGCAGTCACTTATGAGACAAGACGGCATAAGGCTCAGCGCCCTATCGGGTTTATCTCAGATCACACTTTAGATTTCTTAGAGTATTCATTGGCTTATGCCGTGCAGCTTCGAAAATACGTACAAATGGATGCCGAAAATGTATTACCCACAGAATCCATGCTTGCCGGTACATTTGCAGCTTACCGATTGTTTTATTTTGTAGACGACTTTTCAAGTCTACTGTCAGACGAGCAGAAAGAGGCACTTGCTCCGATTCTTGCGGACTTAGACCGTAGTTGCTTCGCTGACGGATATTTAGACTTGATGGCACGATACCATACCATGCCCGTTATCGCCGCAGGTTTCGGTTTCTCATCCAGCCGTGCACCTCGCCTAATGGATAGGCAACCTCTTACCGAGCGGCAGCAGGGTGAAGCCCTTGCAAGCATGGTCAGGCAGATAGAAGACAGAGGCTGGGCGGGAAGCTTCATTACCTCTTGGCAAGATTCATGGGAACGGCGCACCTGGAATACCGCCTTTTCCTCAGACCCGTGGCGTTATCATTTCTGGCATAATTTACAGTCGGTTGACCAAGGCTATGGTCTTCTGACTTTCGATCCGGGCAGATATGAGCGCCCGGTCACCATAGATGGCAATGCTGACGAATGGAATTCCTCTCATTTTGTTCATGAATATGGTGGCATACGCATATATGCACAGTATAGTTTCCAAGGTCTTTATCTACTTATACGAGGCGAGGGTGTAAACCCGCAAAGCACACTCTACTTCCCCATTGATGTAACGCCAAACTCGGGAACTTCTATGCATAATAATATGGAATTCTCCCGACCGTCAAACTTCTTACTGGTGCTATCCGGCAGAACCGGAAGCCAGTTGCTGGTCACTGAGCGTAATGATGCAACATTCCATAGATTTTATGAAGAAATTTCGGGCAGAAATCCTTACACTCGCATTCCCCGCAGATGGGATTCAGAATTTGTGCCCATAACTATTGCGCTTCAAAACACCTTGATTATTCCCGAAGACCAGTTTGACCGTATGAGGGATTATGTGCGTGACTTATTGCGCTTGCAATATACCGTAACAGGCAATCTTGTACACGGTATCGGTGATCCTAACTCTCCTAATTTCAATTCACTTACCGATTTCTCTTTTGGCGAAAATCTGGTTGAAGTACGTCTACCTTGGACACTTCTGAACTTCTTTAACCCGCACACCATGCATGTACACGACGATTATTATGATAATTTCGGAGTGGAAGGGCTTCGTGTCCGATACATACATATAGGCATTGCAACGCCGGTCGGCGAAGCACCCATGTCTCCGATACCACTTCGTGGATGGAGTGGATGGAGAGACCGTGTTGAGTTTCATGAACGCTTAAAACAGTCCTATTTCATTATGCAAGAACTTTGGGCTAACCCTTAGTCCACTGACAAAACACCCGGCTCTTGCAGAGCCACCCTCTTTATCTATCTTTACGAAAGAGGGTAAACGATACGAAAGGAAACACCATTTAGATGATTACAGACGTAAGGATATATATTATCGTCGGCGCATTTATGGTCACATGCGTTGCGCTTATGGTTTTTAATTTCGTCGTTATCCGCCGAAGCCAAGGGCACAATGAGCCCGGTGCAGGCAGAGTCAATAGATGGAGAGGCATATTCAACAAGCAGATGTCAATAATTGCTGCAAGTGGCATCGCTGATGCATCGCATGGCAAGTTTTTAACCCGAAAATTACAAAACACAGAAAATTTCGTTGTATATTCTATTTTACTGCAAGAATTAAAGGATGAGTTTCCAAAAGAATATGATATCTATATGCAAGATAAGCCTGTTGCATTTCAGAAACTGGCATTGAGTTACGCCAATAAACCCGGTATTGCACGAGCATTTTTCGCAGATTTTGTATGTAATTTTCCTCAAGCAGCAAGCGAATCTCCTGCACAGTTGGTGGATATACTTATTTCATACATAGATGACTCCAGTATCCATTGCCGTACAAATGTGTTGCGTGCGCTATGTAGTATCGGTCATGTCCAAGGCGTGGTAAATGCAATACAGGTTATAAATGACCAGTCTCTTTTTATGCACAACCGCCTCTTAACAAATGAATTGCTGGAGTTTAAAGGCGATAGAGACGTCCTTGCAGAGCAATTGTGGAAAGAATGCGCAAACTGGAGTGATGAAATACAAGTTTCGATAATACAGTTTATCACTAATATTTCCAGCCACTACACTGAAATATTCTTACCGATCCTGAAAGACACTTCTGTCCATGCGGAAGTGCGCTTCGCAATCCTGCGCTATTACGGAAGATATCCATATGACGACGTGCGCCCAACACTCTTTGAGTTTATCGAAAATCCCGACGACCTCAACCTTGCCATTATCGCTGCATCTGTCTTGGCTTCGTACCCATCACAAGATACAGTTGAAGTGTTAAGACGTGCCCTTCCAAGCCCTCACTGGTATGTGCGACACAATGCGGCATCCTCTCTTTTCAAGATCGGCGGTAAGACCTATATGCTCGACATCTTAAACACTGAGACTGATAAATATGCAAGAGATATCGTATCTTATATGCTTGAGCAAATGGAAGGCAAAGCAAAAAAAGCTAATAAGCAAAAATAAACGGACAGTGAGAAAATAACCCAATGACAGATTTTTTAAGAGAATTCCTATATTTTGTCGGCTTCTTCTATATACTATATTTGATAGCATTTGCGGCTTTTTCATTCTTCGCCGTTTCGGTAGGTGCTTACAGATTGTATGTGAGCGACCGCATGTTAAGATTGAAAAACAAGCTTCGCCATGAGGACTTGCCTATTTCGGTCATTGTCCCGGCTTATAATGAGGGCGTTACGATTGTAAACAGCGTACATTCTATCTTGTCACTTGATTATCAGCTATATGAAATCGTAGTTATAGATGATGGCTCGACAGACGATACCTCGCAGCTGTTAATTGACGAATTTGACCTGCAACTTATCAGCCGCCCAATCAGGCGTGTGCTCAAATGTCAGCCTGAGGAAGCTATTTTTGAAGCTTCAGTAGACGGTGTCAATATTACCCTCGTGCGCAAGAAGAACGGCGGTAAAGGCGATGCACTCAATATGGGGATAAATGTAAGCCGTTTCCCTTATTTTGTCTGTATGGATGCAGACTCTAAATTTCAGAAAAATTCTCTTAAGGAGATTGCAGAACCGGTATTTGAAGACGATGCAATCGTCGCTATAGGCGGAATGATCCTTATAGCCCAGTGCGTGGTCATGGAAGAAGGTCATGCTGTAAGCTATCGTCTGCCACCTAACTTGCTTGTATGTATGCAGGCGGTGGAATACAACCGTTCTTTCCTGGCCAGTCGTATTCTTATGGACGCCTTTAACGGAAATCTTATTATATCCGGGGCTTTCGGTCTGTTTAAAAAGTCGATAGTTGCCGCCGCCGGTGGTTATAGTTCTGATAACCTGGGCGAGGATATGGAGCTTGTCTTGAGGCTTCACGGATTCTGCCGTAATAATGATATTCCGTATCGTATGAGTTACCAGCCGAGTGCTATATGTATGACTCAAGCTCCTGTAGTCCTCGCAGACCTTAGAAAGCAACGTCGCAGGTGGCATATAGGGCTTCTTCAAAGTATGTTTATACATCGCAGACTCTTGTTTAACTTAAAATTCGGTCTGGTTAGCTTCTTCTCTTATCTGTATTATCTTGCTTATGAGCTGATGGCGCCGGTCATTGAGATGTTCGGTATCGTGACTATTATAGTCGCTTCTTACTTAGATATACTGAATCTTGAGTATATGCTCGTATTCTTTATAATATATGCGATATACGGGGCAATAATAAGTCTGAGTGCATTTTCGCAACAAATTTACACTCAGAAGTTCAGAGTGTCGTACATAGATATGTTTAAGACATTGCTTCTGTGCATACTGGAGTTCGGTTTCTTCCGTTATGTTCTTGTCGTTGTGCGTATTGCTGCTATTATCCGATATGGTAAGCACAAGTCAACATGGGGACAAATTAAGCGGGTGTAATTTTGGCGCAATAATGAGATACAAGGCATCGTCACAAAGAAGTTGACGGTGCCTTGTTTTATGGTTACTAGTAACAAATTTCTTAGAGCAGCCCTACATCATATGCTTTTAGACCAAGTAGGAGCTTAGTCCTCACATCTTCATCATCAAGGTTTACATCTAAGATGGATTTTATCTTTTCAATGTGATAAATGACCGTGTTGCGGTGCATGTGCATAGCATTGCACGTTGCCGTCGCATTTCTCTCACTTGCAAGATACACTGATAAGAGCTTCGTAAGCTTTGTGCCGTTGTTGCTGTCATGCTGCGCAAGCGTTTTAATTGCACGATAAGCAAAGCTATTTAGAAAAAGCTCCGGCGCAGTATCTGCACAGTGACTGACCAAATGATACAAAAACATTTCTTCGAAAAAGAAAAAACTTATGCCATTATTCCCGCCGGTCTTACAAAGCCGATTTCCCGTAACCGCAGCTGCACGAGCTTGGTCATACGCTGACGAGATATCTCTAAGACTGTAAAAGCTATTACTTATTCCACAGGAACCTCTTTGCTCACTTACGATGGCATTGAGGTAGTCTCTGTGGATTTTTACGCTTTCGGATTTGTCTTGCGTTTGATTCATATTTAAAATCAAGATATCTGAACCATAGAGAATTACCCTGGCATTGGGAAGCTTCAGAGACATCTCACGCACAAAGCGCCCGGTTGGGGTATTTATTACATCATCAAAATACAAAACTGATAACTCAAAAAATCCTTCATACGGAATCCGAAGATATGATGCTCTTTTCTTCGCCTCAGTTTCATTCATAAGAGTCTTGCTAATTAGCTCACAAAAAAATGTTTCCATCGGCGCATTGCCGGTCGTTACTGGTCTTTCTTTATCAATATAATACTTTATGTTATCTAAGAGCATTGAAAAAAGCTCAACTGCACCATCTGTACAGGGCCTGTTACAGCACACCATCACTACAGAAGCAAAATGATAGTTATGCAGCTCTCCGTGCGATTTATAAACACGTTTTGCCGTTACGTAACGTGAAATCGCCAAGTCATCATTAACAATTATATCGCTTTCGTCAGCAGTCTCGAACTGCTCAATCCGGCGATGCAACCTCATACGTTCGACTGTTTCTTCGGAATGATATCCCTGCTCCATAAGTTGCAAAAGATTTTCATCATCTGTTTCGACATGTTGCGTGTATGCCAAAAGCTTAAATGATGAGTCCAAAACCGTTATGTGGTTGCCGATAATAGGTTCGCTCAAATCCAGAAGATATTGCACTCCGAGGTTATCAAGCACCGAAATCTGCATTTGTGTTACCCAATCGCGCAAACGAAGAAAAATTCGGTTTACAACATTAAAGAGTTCACGCTGGTCCAAATTACGGTGGACAATAAAAATTCCCTCAAGAGTTTCTTCGGTTTCCAGTTCATCCACCATTCTATCCCGCACACACAGGAAGTACAGTCCCGGCTTCTTCGGCACCAACAGTGCCTCTGATAAGGACGAAATAATCAGGCTCTCACCTGATATATCAGAACAACCGAGCAAATATGGCTCAACCCGGGAAAAAGAGGGGTTTAATGTGTGCGGACGATCCAAACTAAATCCAAGCTCCTCAAGTAACAAATTAAGTGAAACTTTCAATTGCACTCCCCCCACAACTCATATTGTAAGTTTTAATCAAAAAATACCAAAGTTAACTACGCATTTCAATATAGCCACAAAAAATTTTACTACCTTTGTGCAAAAAAGTCAATTGCATGTAAGGCGCTACTTGTCTAACACTTTTGTAATTAAGCCGACATTACCATAATCTGCGTAATTTTTGTAAGTTTCCGATATTTTAAGGCGCAATTATTGTGACATTTCGATATTAATGCTATCTGTAACCCATCTCACTATCATGCTCCTTAAAAGAGCCACATTAAACGCCTGTATGTATGTCAAAAGATTATGAATTTTCCTAGATTAATATAAAAACATCACATCGCCTAATACCTGATTTTTAGTATGAATTAAGTAGTTTGTCAAACTTTTGTAAAAACTCAGAGCAATTTACGTAACAATTTCCATACTAAGGCAGACAAACTTTGTATCTAGCGCTATATACATGCCCTCATCTAAAATGGTACAAATAGTATAAATTCCAATTGCGCCGGGACTACGTAGTTAGACACAATGTATAAATTCTGCTGCATCGCATTTTAAACATTTAATTAAAACTATTCAATCAATACAACAGGAGAATTACAAATGGTAGGAGCAAGCTTATATGAAATTCGAGCAAAACGCATAACAGATGCTATCGCCCTCAGAGAGCCTGATATGGTTCCAATGATTCCAAAAGCAATCGGGGCTCAGTATGTTCTCGGCGGGGTCGGAAGTTCTCACAAATCTGAATTTTACGATTTTGAAAAAGCGGTGGAAGCCAGCATCAATTATCACAGAGAGTTTCAACCTGACATTCGATACTTGCCTGACCTCTTAAGCGGGCGTGCAAACGAAATCGCCCAATCTGCAATGATTGACTGGCCCGGGCGCCCCGGTACCAAGGTTCCGGACACCTCATCATATCAGTTTATTGAGCAAGAATTTATGGCTCAAGAAGAATATGACGAGCTGCTTTCTGACTTTACCGGATTTATGTTTAAAAAATATATTCCCCGTGCATATCCGGGACTAAAGGGTCTTGAGAGCACTAATCTACTTTTTGCTAATATTCTTGGCACCAAAGTTTTTTCCCCAATGGCATGTCCGGGTATGAAGGATGCACTAAAGAACTTAATATCTATCATAGAAGAAACAGAAAAAGCCAACGCACACATTGCCCGCTGTAATCAAGAACTGGAAAAACTAGGCTTTCCACCCTACAACACCAGCGCAGGCGAAGTTCCTTTTGATATTATAAGTGACTTTTTCCGGGGAACTATGGGAATGTTCGAAGATTTCTTAGAAATTCCTGAAAAGGTCTCTAAAGTCTGTGAAATGCTTGCCGATACGCAAATACGAGATTGGAAACCATATATAGAAAAAGATATACCGATAAAACGTGTGTTTTTCCCGCTCCACAAGGGTATGGACGGCTTTATGAGCCCTAAGCAATATGACGAGCTTTACTGGAGACCTTTCCAAAGAATTCTAAAGCATTTGATAGATAATAATGTGACTCCCATAATTTATTGTGAGGGGCCATATAAGACTCGAATGGATTACATCAGAGAGCGCCTGTTAGAGCTTCCCACCGGGTCGTGCATAATCCACTTTGAAGAAGGCGATTTTGCTGAGATAAAGAAAAAATTTGAAGGAATAGCGTGCATTTCCGGCGGCATGTCACTCTATCTTCTGGAATGGGGTACAAAAGATCAGGTGAAAGATAGGGTCAAATATCTTGTCGATAATTGCGCAGCGGGCGGAGGCTTTTTGCTCAACAGTAGCGGTTCTATAGAGAATGTAAAAAGAGAAAACTACGAGGCAATGTTTGAAACGGCACGTATTTATGGCAAGAGTTAGTGGTTCGTTTGGGATCCGTTATAGGTTCGTATTCATATGGAGTTATAAATAAATTAACATAAATTTTAAAGGAGAATGAAAATGAAAAGAAGTAGAAAAACCATCGCATTAGTGATCTGCCTGGCGATTTCACTGCTTATCTTAGCAGCATGCGGCCCAACCGATGGTGGCACGCAACCAGGCACAGCCCCCGGAACCACTCCGGGCGCACCCACTCCGGCACCGGGCGAACTCGCCCCGGCAGGTGATGGCGACATGACAGAAGCAGCACCGGACGAGCCTGATGCTGTATTCGCTGATCATATTGACATTATTCTACCAAATGAAAACTTTGCCGTCTTAAATCCCTTTAGCCCGGCGGCAAACAACACAGCTACCGATATGGTATTTATCCTGATTCACGACAGGCTCATCGAGAGAAATGCTATAACGGGTGAATTCGTACCAAATCTAGCTCATGATTGGCGCACAGCCGACTATCAAACTTTCGTATTTTATCTGCGTGATGATGTCTATTTCCATAATGGAGACAAATTTACAGCTCAAGATGTTATAAACACCGTTGAGCTTGCCGCAGAAATTGGTGCAGGTTCACAGGGCGCAGCTCAGTGGGCACCCATCGATACTATAAGGGCACTAGATGATTACACAATCGAGATAGTCCTGGGTGCAGTTAATGTAGACTTTTATTTCAACTTAACTATTCCGGCTGCCGGAATCCTAAACAGAAGTGCTATTGATGCCAATTCAGAAACCGGTCCTTGGGTAGGCACAGGCGCATTCGTTGTAACCGAGTTTCTCTCAAACGACCTTACCCGCCTTGCTCGTAACGAAAACTACTGGAACACTGACAGAAATATTCTAACTCCCACAATGACTATACGTTTTGTGCCTGAAATGGGTGTACGTGCAGTCAGACTGCAGAGTGGCGACAGTCAAATCAGCTTCGGAACAGGCTCTGAGGACATTCCTCTGTTCCAAGCTGACCCCGAAAATTTCAATATAATGCCGCATACATTCAACTCCTTGACCGGTATATCCTTTAACATGAACGACCCTCTGATGGCAGACTATTATTTCAGAAAGGCTGTCATGCACGCTTCAAATAGAGAGGATATCGCTTACTTTGCAGCGGGTGCTTGGGCAATGCCGGCTTGCCACCTGCCTGATGGCTCACTTTGGGGCTTCCAAACAGAATTCCGCAACAACGACATTCCAATCATTGAGTTTAACCAAGATTTGGCAAGAGATTATCTTGCACGGTCAAGCTACAATGGAGAGCAAATACAAATCGCTGCTGCTATAGCCACTGCAATAAACGGGGCGCAAGCTCTGCAAGAGCAGCTTAGACAAGTCGGAATCAATGCATATATCCAAGAGATGGACACTCCGGGTCTTAATGCATACATGATGGATCCGCAAGGCGGCTCACAAATTGTATTCCATTCACTTGCTATGAACCTGAGTTCGTCCTCTTATCGTCTCGCATTTTATCCCGGCGGACCACAAAACAGAATGCACTACAACAATCCTGTGGTATCCCAGATGCTCAACGAAGCTGCAGCTATGACAGACACTAATGCTCGCAGAGATCATTTCATGGCAATTCAAGAAATCGTCTTTGAAGATGCTGTATTTTTCAACATGTATCACAGAGTCAACCCGGTTGTTGCTGTAAGCGGTCTCGGTGGTGTCGGCTTAACTGCTGAGAACAGACAAATCGACCTCAGAGAAATATTCCACGTATTGGATTAAGATCTAAACACTCTAAAAGCACAGCGTTAACTCAGCACACCTTTATAACAGCACCCAGTGCTTCTTCGCACTGGGCGCTGTAAAGGTTGTAAAGGAGGAAGAAACTTGATTCGCTATATACTTGTCCGCTTTCTATGGCTTATTCCGATTATAATCTGCGTGTCATTTATTGTGTTTTCGCTTATGGAACTAGCCCCAGGCAATGCAATAGATGCTATGCTTACCGAGGATATGACACCTGAGGCACGTGAGGAGCTGATAAGGCGATTTCATCTTGATAGACCGATGATATTTCGCTATGGAGTCTATATGCTCAATCTAGTCCAGGGAAATCTTGGCACATCTGATGTCACAGGTCTTAGTGTTTGGAATGAATTCATCGTCAGGCTACCCAACACCTTGATATTATCATTTTCTGCACTAATCATCGGCGCAGCAATTGCAATTCCATTAGGCATAATAGCAGCTATGCGGGCTGGAAGCTTGGTTGACAATGCCGTAACTGTAGTTTCTCTTGTGGGTGTATCTATCCCCGTTTTTTGGCTGGGATTATTGCTTATACTTGCGTTCTCGCTTCATCTAGGCTGGCTTCCTTCGGGTGGATTCGAGCACGGCATTCGTAGCTTGTGGCTACCTGCTCTTTGTAGCAGCTTTGCACTTATGGCAAATGCCGCAAGACAGACTCGCTCTAATATGCTGGAAGTCTTTAAAGCGGATTATCTGCGAACAGCAAGGGCAAAGGGCGTGCCCGAACGTGTCGTAATTAGAAAACATGCTCTAGGAAATGCTTGGATACCAATTATAACTGCAATAGGATCTTCGCTTAGCGTACAGCTGGCAGGCTCTGTAGTTGTTGAGTCCGTGTTCGCTTGGCCGGGCATCGGCAGACTTGCCGCAGATGCAGTTACTGCTAGAGACGTGACACTTACGACCGGGGTCGTAATTATGACGAGTATTCTTTATGTTTTAGTACAGCTTATCGTCGATGTACTTTATGCATTTGTTGACCCGAGGGTCAAAGCCCAGTATATCAGCGCCAGTAAGAAAAGGAGGCGTGCAGCTTGAGTAATATGAATTTAAACGAACTTACTTCGAAGAAATACAAAAAGCGAAGCATGATGGCTGAAATATTCCATCATCTAAGCAAAAACAAAGGAGCTATGGCTGGGTTTATTATTCTTTCGCTAATGATATTGGCATTTATTGCTTCTTTGTTTATAAGTGTTGATTCTATCACTGCGATGAATGCACGTATGAGATTTACAAGTCCTAGTGCGGAGCATTGGTTCGGAACTGATGGCTTTGGGCGTGACTTGTTCTTGCGTGTAATATATGGAGCCCGATATACATTGGCTATCGGACTTGGTGCCGTAACATTCGGTGCGATATTTGGAATAACTTTCGGTTCACTTGCCGGTTACTATGGCGGAAACTTTGAGGAAATCATAATGCGTGCATCAGATGTTCTGGCATCAATACCCGGTATTTTGCTGGGCATGGTTATTGTAACTGTTCTTGGACAGAGTCTCCAGAATCTGATAATTGCTGTCGGGGTTCAAGCCACACCGATTTATTTGCGAATGGCAAGGGCATCTACTTTGACGGTGAGAAATCATGAGTTTGTCGAAGCGGCACGTGCTGTGGGTCTGCCGCATCTGCGGATTATATTTACCCAGGTACTGCCCAATGGTCTTAGCCCGATAATCGTCACACTCACCGCTAGTCTCGGAATAGCAATAATAGTAGGAGCTTCACTATCATTTCTTGGCTTCGGTGTGCCGGTTCCTGCTCCCGAATGGGGCGCAATAATTGCTGACAACAGGGCTTATGCTCGTAGCGCTCCGTGGCTTATGTCATTTCCCGGAATGTTCATCATGATGACAGTTCTTGCATTTAACTTGCTTGGTGATGGGCTTCGTGATGCTCTTGATCCAAAGTTAAAGATGAGGTAAATAATTGCGACAAAAGCCGGGATTTCTAAATCAGAAACTCCCGGCTTAATTTATATAACCTTTCAGCGGTATATAACCTAGCTATTTCGTTTGCGCTACACTAAACCCTTTCGTTTAACGAAAAACTTGCTCGCCTTACTACTCCATACATAGGAACTATTTGACCGGCGTCAGAGATATCGGCTCTGTAATAAGAAAGATTCCCGCTACCGCTGAATTGATAATCAGCAAGAATCACATCATGCCCATAATACACCGCCATCATATCAGCCAGCCTGCGAGCCGCAGTGTAAAAAAGTTCATCATTAGTCGCTCTCTGACCTAAATCAATCAAGGATTCATCTCTACTACCCATTCTGTATACAAGTCTGACTATTATCCCGGTTTCGTCATCAATAGTTACAGTCACTGAGTTTCCGGCAACATCTGTTATATCAAACTGCCATACCAGTATATACCTTGCCGGAATCGGTATATCAATAATCAGCGAGACAATCCCTTCGTCCGCTGTAAGCTCATCATAATAAAACGCAAACGCCCCACCGCTGAAAAAGCGACTCGTCTCTCTCATTGCCGCTTGGGCAGCAGTCTCGCTGTTTAGCACATTCCCGGTGCTCATAGGCAAGATTTCCGTGTTGGCGTTTCCTGCAAGAGCTATACGCTCAATAAGGCTCAAGTCAGGTGCTGTATCAAAATTTATCTGCTCAGAATCCGCAAACACAAGATGGTCAATCCGTCTAGCATCAGTGATTGTGGCAACTGCATTTGGCAAAAAGAAACTCCCAATCAATATAAGTGCTGCAATGCCTAAAGATAGATAATGTCTTAATTTCATGGTAATGACCACTCCTTTCGTGTTTACTCTAGTTTCAGACTTCTTCCGTTTCTTTGAGTCTGATTATGACCGTAGTGCCCTTATCAATCTCACTTTCAAATATTATCTCGCCACCGTGAAGCTTGGCAATCTCGTCACAGAGCCGCAACCCTAGTCCGACTCCACCATGCGACCTTGTACGTGACTTATCCACTCTGTAAAATGCATCTTTTATTTTATAAAGCTCATCTTCGGGAATCCCTTTCCCGGTATCAGAAATTTTGAGCTCACAATAACCGCCCTTCGTGTGTGTCGTTATCGAAATTTGACCCACCCCATCGATAGCCTTACGTGCATTGTCAATAAGATTTAGAATAAGCGACATAAACAGATCAGGCTCTATCATGCACACACAATCATCACAATCATATGAAAGTGAAACATCTCGCTTTTCAAGCACCGGCTTGCATAAGAGCGCAGCATCTTCAACTATCTGCGACATGCGTATGGGCAAGAACGTGAAATCTCTTTTTTTCAAGACTATAAGGTCAAGCAACTTGAGCGACAGCACTTCAAGTCTGCGCCCTTCCATAAAGATATAGTTTGCCGCATCTCTCTTGTCACCTTCCGACAAGCTATGCCCCCGAAGCAGATCAGCATATCCAATTATAGAGGTAAGCGGTGTCTTTAATTCATGGGCAAATCCACCCATAAATTCTTCTTGCCGTCGCATCGTATCTTTAAGCTCATTTATATTGTATTCAAGCCTATCTGTCATATTGTTAAAATCAGCTGCAAGCACTCCTATTTCATCCTGCCCACCCGATGCTGCTCTGCAAGACAAATCGCCTGATGCAATAGTTCTTGTCACTCTTGACAAACGCCTGAGTGGTGTCGTCATCCAAAATGATAAAATCCATGACAGAGCTGCTCCCAGCGCAATAAGCACCACAAATAGATACCGATAAATCGACTGCTGCTCTTGTCTGCCGGCAAATACCGGACTTATATCATATACGCTTTCCAAAAATAATGTTCTAGCACCGAATTCAAACTGACCTGCAATCTGCAGCAAATATGCATTTCCACTACGAAATGTAGCCATAGCGAAGCTATCTGCGCTGACATTTTCTATAAGGTCATCTATAAAAATTGCATAATAATTTTCTGTCAATACCCCGGCATTACTTCCGAACATTCCGGATTCACGGCTGACAAATATAGCGCCATCACTATCTGAAAGCCTTAGAGATATCCAGTTATGCCCACCTTGTATGTCAAGTCTTGTAAGAGCGTTGATAAGGTCTTCATCACCACGATTTGATTGCTCCGTCTGAGTGGCTTCACTGACAGCAGCAAGGGTGAACAGTATAAGCCTGTGGGAACTTGCAGATGACTCTTGAAGCTGGCTGAGTGAGCTACTTGTCGATGTTGTTATAAGCACGCTACCGCCAATGCCAAACGCAATCGCCAGCATGACGGTAAACGCTATCATCATTTTTGTTCCAAATCGCAACTTTAATTACACCTCAAGTCGATATCCCACTTTATACACAGACTGGAGCTTATCTTCCCAGCCCGCCTTTTTTCTGACACGCTGCACATGCAGGTCAATAGTACGACTATCACCGAGATAATCACTTCCCCACACTCGTTCGTAGATCGTCTCTCGATAAAGAGCCGTACCGGGATTTCTAGCAAACAACAAAACCAGCTCATACTCCTTACGAGTAAGGGAAATTTCCTCACCGTCTCGCCTTACCGTCATAGAACGAGTATCAATACTCAGCCCGCCCGCCTCTACCGTACGCCCAAGCTTATTGTACCGCCTTAAGACCGTCTCGACACGAGCGAGCAGCTCTATTATCTCAAATGGCTTGACAATATAATCCTCTGCGCCCATCTTGAGCCCTCGCACCCTATCTTCGACCATATTCTTAGCGGTAATGAAAATAACAGGCATATCCAAATGACGAATATACTCCATAAGCTCAAACCCATCCGCACCCGGAAGCATAACATCAAGCAGAATCAGATCAAACCTCTCAGTTTCAAGAATATCTGCCGCTTCAAGCCCGTCAAATGCACATCTGCACTCATACCCTGCCTTTGTTAAACTCATGCGCAATAAGTCTGATATTGGCTTTTCGTCCTCGACTATAAATATCTTAATCATGCTTGTTCCTCGATTATTGCTTTCATTTTTTCATGACGATCGGGAATTGCTCTTGACAATGAAACAGGCTTAAGTTCCGAATTTACAAAAGCATGACCGGACTCGCCTTCAAGAAGAATCTTACCGTCTTGGTTTACAACTGAATATTCCACACGAAAGCGCACTCCCGTGTACTTTGTCATTTTCATTCTGACCGTAAAAACATCTCCGAACAACGCAGGGTATTTGTATTTCAAATCAATGTCAGTAATCGGGCTCATTACACCGAGTCGCTCGGTCTCAACATATGCCAAATCATTGTCATTAAAGTAAAATGTTCTGGCTTCTTCAAGCCACCGAACATAGTTAGAGTGATGAACCACACCCATCTTATCGGTTTCGTAAAAATAAACCGGTCTCGAATATTCGTACATGCTTTGCTCCTCTTAGTATAGCGTGACCGAAATAACTAGGCTATAATTGTGGTAGATATTTTCGTCCGGCGAGGCAAAATCTCGCAGGAATACCACTGGTATTTCAAGAGATTTTAACGAAGTCGGGCGGAAATAGATGCCGCAAGAATAGACTGGTTATTTCGGTTATGCTATATTTTTACACCTGCTTGTAACTATTTAGTTCAGGCGGTCCTTCTAAGCAGTCTGCAAGGGTCGGTATTATTTCTGCAAAATGCTTCGCCTTAAGATGAGCTTCGATAGCTTCGACACTTTCCCATTCTTCAAGCATTGTGACTACTGTAGGCTTATCCACATCTTGATAAAGCTCATAGTGAATACATCCCCAGTCATCTTTCTTCGTGGCTTCTACAAGTGGCTTGCATCGCTTTATGAATTCATCGACTTTCTCAGGTTTAACATTATGCTTTGCTACTATTTTGATTGACATGCTTTATTCCCCCTCAAAAATAATTATGCGCTTTGGCTTAAGCTTGCTTGTAATGCGCATCATTTATGTTATTATAATACATTATATTTACTTTGTATAGTAAATATGACTAAACCGACGGGAGCTTAATTCCCGACAGCCTAGGAGGATATTGGTTTTGGTTGATACAATAGCTGCGATTGCCACAGGCGGGACAGTATCGGCAATCGGAATTATCAGAATGAGCGGCAACGAAGCGATAGCTATTGCCGATAAGGTATTTAGAGCACACGGCGGAACAAGCCTCTTAGATGCTAGAGATCGGCAAATGTACTATGGCGAGCTCGTATCTTTAGACGGAAATCTTATAGACCTTGTTTTATGTATGATCTCTCGTGGACCTAACAGCTACACAGGTGAAGATACCGCCGAATTCCAGTGTCATGGCTCTCCACTCGTATTATCTGAGGTTTTAAAAACTCTATTTTCGCTTGGTGCACGTCAAGCACTGCAAGGCGAGTTTACCAAACGTGCTTTTCTAAATGGTCGATTAGACCTTGTTCAAGCCGAAGCCGTTATCGACCTTATCGAGTCAGAGACGTTGCCCGCAGCGCATAATGCAGCAGGTCAACTCAGAGGTGCCGTCGGCATAAAGCTAGATGCAGTCTACGCTTCTCTAGTCGATGTGATTTCACACTTTCATGCCGTAATCGACTACCCGGATGAGGATATAGGCGAATTTGAACTGCAAAACTACCTGTCATCGCTACAAGGTGCGAAAGATGAACTCGAACGCTTGCTCTCTACCCACGAGAGAGGCAAGATAATGCTAAGTGGCGTTCCTACCGCCATAATCGGTCGCCCCAACACAGGCAAATCTTCGCTCTTAAATGCCCTTTTGGGCTATGAGCGTGCTATAGTCACCGATATTCCCGGCACGACTCGTGATACGATAGAAGAAAGAGTCATGTTCGGCGGTGTATTACTTCGCCTCATCGATACCGCAGGACTCAGGCAGACAGATGATGTGGTAGAAAAGCTGGGTGTCGAGCGCACTAGGCTTGCGCTCGATGATGCAAAGCTCGCCATATTGGTCATAGATGGGTCTGAACCTCTGCGTGAAGAAGACTATGATGCGCTTCGCTCCATACCTGAGAATATCCCTAAGGTCGCCGTTATAAATAAATCAGACTTACCAGCTGAGGCAGACATAGAGGATTTAGATAAGTCCGGGCTTGATTTCGTTAGGATTTCTGCCAAAAGCGGAGAAGGTCTTAATGATTTAGACGATAAAATCAAAGTGTTGTTCCCTGAACTTGAAATTTCTGCTACCGGCGAGATTATAACAAATTCTCGCCAGTCCGAGGCAATCATGAGGGCTGTAAATTGTGTCACTGCTGCTATTGATTCTATGGCTTCGGCGATGACTCCGGATGCTGTTGTAGTTGATATCGAAGCAGCTCTTTCTGCAATAGGAGAAGTAACGGGTAAGACTATGCGAGAGGATATTATTTCACGCATCTTCGAGCGATTTTGTGTTGGGAAGTAGGGACATATTGTCGCCGTCTCTCACATTCGAGAAACGGCGTTTTGAATTGCAAATTTATTTACTTTAGTAGCTCAATTAATTGTGATGCTCGCTTGCGCAAGTGATTTTCAATAGCGACAATATGTGGTTCAGGCAGATTCAGCTTTGGATGCCGATTAAATGAAAATTTTAGCATCTTTCTTAATTTTCCCACCTGTCGTGGTGTCATGTATGCCCCACAGATACCCTCGAATGTTGTACCGTTATAAACAGGCAGACGTGTTTTGGCATACTTATCTAAATCTGAATAATCATCTTTCATAGCAAAACTAAACAAAGACATTCCATTGTCAAATATAGGTGCAGGAGCTGTAATCTCCCCTGTATGATTGTTGCGAAGCAGTCCAAAATTACCGAAATGCCTATCTTCATTATAAACTAGGGCATCAAAGACAAGCATATCACGTATTGCATCTGCATATTCACTGCCAAGCTCGTCATAATACTTTGCTACCGCAGCGATACCGCCTGTTTTCACTATCCTGCCTATTGGCACAAACGCAGTATCTATATCAGTAAACAGCTTGCACTTAGAAGCAAGAATTCCCTTCCAGTTTTCAAGGTCATAATGCACCGCTTCGATATCCATAACTTCTGCAATTTGACTCGCATAATACTCACTATACGGCTCTTTACCTGAATTGGCAAAGCCGCTTGTACCGCCCTTATACAGAAAAACACCTTCATCTTCAATAAAGCGCCATGCTTTCGGGAGCATGCCATTCGTAGTTAGTTCGGGTGAGGTCGAAAATGCTGCATCGCTCTGCGTTACGCCTGTATAAGCTATGAGTGAAAGTATCTCTGAAAATCTGTTTTCGTAAAGATTAAATTCTGAAAACTTCCCGTCAAAACCTGCCGGAACTATCCAATAGCTATCATTAAGCGACAGACCCTTGCAAACATCAATAATGCCCTTTGTATCGCCTGTTGACAGCCCAAATGTATGTAATATTTCTTCAACAAAAGTTCTGTTTTTGGGAATAACTCTACGCCCGAGCCACTTTAGGATACCGTCGCCTGTAAGCTCCAAATCAAGCGGAAGCAACGTGTTTGGCTCATGAGCTTCTACTATTGCAGCTAAGTATCCGACAGCCGGGTCATTTGAAAGTTCAAATGTAAGCAGTGTCTTATCATATAGCCTGATTTCATAAATACTATTCATAAAAATGATCACCTCTGCATTATCCGAAAAAATCACGCTTCTCCGCTTTTCTATCTTACACTAAGCAGTATAGCCGATTAAAGCCAATTTCGCAATTGAAAGTTGACACGAGAAGCATTTCTCTTTATACTAAAAGCTGTCGGGAACTAAGCCTTTAAGGTATCCTGATAAGACTGAAGGGGCTTGATTCCCCTCGACTTAAACTCTTTTTATTTAGGGGAGATTCATTATGCGTAGTACAGGCGTGGTTGCCAGAGGTATTGTAACGCCCATTTTTAAACAAGGTGATGACATAATAAAGCTTATATGCGATTGCTTGCTCGCATCGGCACAATCGGACGGCTACACTTTGGGCGATGGCGACATCTTAGGAATAACAGAAGCCGTAGTCGGCAGAGTGCAAGGCAACTATGCAAGCCTTGATAACATTGCCGAGGACGTCCGCACAAAGTTTGGTGGCGGTGATCTTGGGATAGTCTTCCCTATCATGTCGAGAAACAGATTTGCGAGTGTGCTTGCAGGCATTTCCCGTGGCTGTGACAAGCTATATGTTCAGCTTTCTTACCCTCGTGATGAAGTCGGAAATCAGCTTGTAGATATCCTAACTTGTGATGAGAAGGGCATTAATCCTTACACTGACAATTTTACAGAGAAGGAATTCCGTGACATTTTCGGAATGGACACCGTGCACAGCTTCACAGGAGTAGACTATATCGAGTATTATAAAGAAATCGCCGGGAACTGCGAAATTATTTTTTCTAACGATCCTGCACATATATTAAAATACACAAAGAACATCCTTTGCTGTGATATCCACACCCGGCGCAGGACTCAGACACTTATAAGAAAAGCAGGAGCAAATAAATGCCTGTGTCTCGACGATATCCTCTGTGAATCTATAAATGGCAGTGGCTTTAGTGAGTATGGTCTCCTAGGTTCTAACAAGGCTAATGACGAGCAGGTCAAGCTATTCCCACGAGATACAAAAGAATTTGTTCTCACGCTCCAAAGCGAGTTATATCGGCTAACGGGTGCGCAACTTGAGGTAATGGTCTATGGTGACGGTTGCTTCAAAGACCCGGCAGGCGGAATCTGGGAGCTTGCAGACCCGGTTGTCTCCCCCGCATTTACGAGCGGTCTTGTCGGCACTCCGAATGAGCTTAAGATTAAGTATGTCGCCGATAATGACTATGCGGACTTGTCGGGCGAAGATCTTATAAAGAGCATTCGTGAGCGCATCAAAAATAAAGAAGATAATCTGGTCGGCAACATGGCTTCCGGTGGCACAACCCCCCGAAGAATCCATGATTTGGTTGGTAGCCTCTGCGACTTGGTTTCAGGAAGTGGCGACCGAGGCACTCCGATCGTCTTAGTACAGAACTATTTTAAAAACTACGCAAGTGATTAGTACATCACATTTCAAACACCCTAGACTGAGAACATAGATTGTTAAGGATATTTGCGATGGTTTTTTAAGTGAGCGTGTGTAGGGCGACAAGACCCGTTCTAGCGAACGAAAAAATCATTGCAAATATCCGAAACTCTCAAACGTTAATGTCTGTCAACCGCAAACCAGGAGATGAAGTAAAATTTGAGTAATTTGAATAATAATCGACTTAACGATTTCAGCAAGTTAGATTCGGAAACCATCGCAAATGTCGTGCGGGAGTTCGGCTCTCCTGCATACCTTTATGACGAAGACCTTATTCTCAAGCGATGTGAAGACTGTCTAAAAATGCCTCACGCATATGGTCTTACAGTCAGATATGCCATTAAAGCCAATCCTAACAGGGCACTTCTAAAGATAATCTTCGATGCGGGACTTCACTTTGATGCAAGCTCTCTTAATGAAGTAACAAGAGCTCACATGTCAGGAATTCCTTACAACAAAATCATGCTCACAACACAAGAGATCTACGAGGGCGAGAACATGAAATTGCTCGAATCTCTCTTGCTTGAGGGGCTTAACTACAATGTCTGTTCGCTTCGGCAGCTGCACTTAATCGGTGATTTCTCTTGTGCCAATGACTTCCATCCAGGAATCAGAATCCACCCCGGCGTAGGGTCGGGCGAATCAGCCACACGAGATACGGGAAGCGAATATTCATGCTTCGGCATTCACCTTTCAGATGTAGATGAGGCGCTAAAGTACGCTTGGGGCAAGTGGATCAAATTCAAGCATGTGCATATTCACATCGGTTCGGGTGCTGACCCTGAGATGTGGAAGCAGAATATCGACAGAGAGCTTGAGATAATCGCAAAGCACTTCTACGAAGCTGAAACTGTCTGCTTCGGCGGTGGGCTCAAAGAAGCAAGACTCCCCGGCGATGATGCTGCTGATTTAGAATATCTTGGCAAATATGCTAAAGAGCAAATCAAAAAGTTTAACAAGAAGCATAAAAGAAAGCTCAAGATGGAAATTGAGCCCGGCACTTATATCGTAGCTAATTCGGGCTATGTCGTATCTCGTGTGATCGACAAAAAGAGCACTCCGCTTTCTAATTTCATCATCACTGATGGCGGTCTCGAAATGAATCCTCGCCCGTTATATTACGGTTCGGGACATCCGATATATATTGTGTCAGAGGATGGCTCGAAATTAAAATCTTCGGAATTTAAAGATATCCCCGGCGATTTTTCGGCTGTAGTCGCAGGCAAGCTCTGCGAAAGCGGAGATTGTCAGACACTTGATGATGCAGGTAATCCCGTCGCCAGAAAAATGGCAGAACCTGATTTCGGCGATATCGCCGTCATCGGTGGCGCAGGCGCTTACTGCTCGTCTATGGCGCCGTTTAATTACAATTCACATGTGCAAGCACCCGAAGTGCTGTATACCGTCGGTGGAAAACTTAAGCTTATCAGGCAAAGACAGACTATAGATCAGCTACTTGCAAATGAAATTTAACTTAGGTTGAGACGAGTCGAGCTCCCATCGGTTTTATCAGGCGGATTTCCGTCCGTGTATCTACGAAAGGAATGGTCATTTATATGAATAAAATAAGAGTCGGCATCGTTGGTTACGGAAATGTCGGCAGAGGAGTAGAAAAAGTCATCACCAACACCTCTGACATGGAGCTTGTCGGCATATTTACAAGGAGAGACCCCAATTCGATAGTTCTCTCTGATTCTAAAATTCCCGTCTACTTGGTAGATGAAGCTAAAGACATGACAGACAAGATAGACGTCATGCTCTTGTGCGGTGGCTCTGCGACAGATCTGGCGGTGCAAGCTCCTGAGTTTGCCTCTACATTTAATATCGTATGCAGTTATGACAATCATGCGAAAATTCCCGACTATCTGGCATCTGTAAATGCCGCTGCAACAAGCACATCTGCGGTCATTTCGGCAGGTTGGGATCCGGGACTCTTTTCCATGATGAGACTAATGAGTGAATCTATCTTGCCAAAAGGTGAAACATATACATTTTGGGGTCCCGGTCTTTCGCAAGGGCATTCCGATGCACTTCGGCGCATTGACGGGGTGAAAAATGCCGTTCAGTACACAATCCCCATTGACAAAGCTCTCGATGCCGTCCGCTCAGGCAAGCGCCCCTCTTTTGAGACACGGGAAAAGCATCTTCGCCAGTGCTTCGTAGTCTTAGAGCCTCATGCAGATAAGGCTGATATCGAAAATAAAATCAAGACCATGCCTAATTATTTTGCAGATTACGATACTGTTGTAAATTTCATAGACGAAGATGAGTTAAAATTAAATCACTCCCAAATGCCACATGGCGGAACAGTAATCCACAGTGGCAACACAAAAGAAAATGAGCATGTTATAGAATTTTCACTTAAGCTTGAATCTAATCCTGAATTTACAGCAAGTGTCATGGTCGCTTGCGCCAGAGCGTGTTATCGGCTTTATGAAAAGGGCGACTTCGGCGCAAAGACAGTATTTGACCTACCTCTTGCTTACCTGTCCCCTAAGAGCCATGCCGATATAGTCAAGGAACTTCTGTAATTAAGGGTTTTTATAAAAGCGAAAAAGCGGGACACCCGGGTGTGTGTCCCCTACAAAATTCGGTTTGCCAATGCAGTAATCCCGCAACACGTAGGGGCTGCACACCGGGCAGACCGAGTATTGATACACCCTATTAGGCACGTGACGTCAACCAACAAAACTTTAGAAGAAAGGAATGTTAATTATGAAGAAGTTTAGGTGTATCGTGTGTGATTATGTCCATGAGGGGGAGGAGCCTCCTGAAAAATGCCCGCTCTGCAAAGCCCCGGCAACAAAATTCGAGCCTATCGAAGAATAAGATTTTCAGATTTCAGGTAAATTATAGACTGAGACATCCCCAATATAGCACTAAAGGCGACCTCACGGTCGCCTTTTTTTATTGGCTCGCTTCTCTTACGGTAATCAAAATACGCATGAGATAATCTCCCGGATCTTTTATAAACACTTCATTTAAAGGAAATTCCACATAGGCAGGACCGGATATTTCAAAATTATTTTTCTTTATATAGTCAATAATTCTCTTAAAAAGCCTATCGCCGTCGCCATATCCACCACGCATATACCCTACGGCATAAAGCGCAGAAGGCCTTTCGTCATACCCTTCGGGGTTGTAGCAATAAAATCTATCTGCCCCTATCCAGTCACCTCGCTTGACTCTTTCTGCCGAAAAAAAACCCCAAACCAAATGATCCAGATCCAAATCGGGATATTTCTTGCCTATAGACTCATAGAAGCTAAGCAGAGTGTCAAAGAACGTCCGCCCATTGGAATAGTCATTTTCTTCACCAAGAATAATAGACTCAGTTTGCACAAACTGAATTGTTATTTCATCCTCATCAATATCAGAAACCGATTGTATGGATTTCTTCAGCGACAATAATAGCTTGCGTGCACGAATCCATTCTTCTATATTCTTGTCAATTTTTTCGATTTGATTGGTAAATACCTCGTCAACAATTTCGGGAGTCCGTCTGTCCTTAAGGTTCTTTATTTCATCAAGTGTCATGCCTAATTTGCGACACGTTCTAATTACATTGATGACCGCCAATTGTGAATTAGAGTAATATCGATAATTATTTTCTCCACGGGATATCGGCGATAATAGCCCTATTCTGTCATAGTGCAACAATGTATCACGTGTTGTCCGTGAGTATCTTGCAAAATCACTTATTGATACTAATTTATCATCCGACATGATGGTTCTCCTTTTTCTACGCCGAGTAGGTTTACCCCGAATGTTAGCACATGTCCGAGTACCGTACAAGGGGTAGTTTTGATATTATTTACCCACAAATATTGCTTTTATGCAATTCGCTCGACTTTTTGAGCGTATTTTGGGCATCATTACATAGCATTTTTGCGAATTCTTTGTTGACTCGTGTGTAACTCAATAGTTTATAACTCTTATTAGAGGTATTACTTGTGTTTCCGGCATACTCAATTAATACTAAAAAAATAGGGCTTGTCTACCGTTGACCAAGCTCTCCATATGGTGATATAATCTCACCATAAATATCTCCAAGAAGGTTGTGTGAACTATGCCCAACATTAGACCAATTTCCGATTTAAGAAACAATTCGAACGAAATCAGCGAGTTTTGCCGAACTTCACGTGAACCGGTGTTTATCACCAAGAACGGAGTGGGCGATATGGTTGTATTAAGTATCGAGATGTACGAAAGACAGCAAGCACAGCTTGACCTTTATTCGAAGCTTGCGGAATCTGAGGCTGAGATTGCTTCAGGCTCCGAAGGTGTAGATTTTTTTGAGTTTGCAAGAAAGTTGAGGGCAGATGTCCATGGTAGAGTGTAAGGTAATAATTTCTCCCGCGGCGCAAAATGATTTTCAGGATGTTATAGAGCACCTTGAAACCTTGTCCCCAGATGTTGCAATTTCATATTATGATTTGTTCATCGAAAAGACTGAGGTGCTTAAGTCAACGCCTGAGATTTGTCCTCTGGCAAGAGATCCTCAGCTTCGCCTTCGTGGGTACAGGTTACTCACGATCGAAAATTATATTGTTTTCTATGTGATAAACGGCGGGGTTGTCGAGATTCGACGTATCCTTTATGCCAGAAGGCAGTATGAGAGGCTATTCTAAGTAATTAAATAAGGTAAGGAGAACATTAGATATGGCTTGTAGGGGTGAATATCTGTTGGTTACTACCACGTGCCCTGATAGAGAGAATGCTCGAAAGATCGCCGGTTTAATCGTCGAAGCTCGTCTTGCTGCTTGTGTGCAGCTACTTCCCATCGATTCTATATACACGTGGAAGGGCGAGGTCTGCGACGAAAGCGAGATTCTTCTCTTGATAAAGTCCAAGTCTGTTCTATATGACAAGCTCCAAACTCTTATCTGGCGTAACCATGCGTATGATGTACCTGAGATTATTCAGGTACCTCTTACGGGTGGTTTGCCTGCTTATATGAAATGGATAGATGAAGTTACTGACTAGTGTATTCATTGACATTCTGACGTTTTCGTTGTAAACTTCTTAGACAAGATGACCATTCCTTTTCATGGTCGCTTTGTGCCTTAACGAAATACGAAAGGAATGTTCATTTTTATGTCTGAAAACTTATACACATTCGAAAATGAAGAATACAAAAACGCTTATCGCCATACTTCATCGCATATTTTAGCACAGGCGGTCAAAAGGCTGTATCCCGAATCACAGCTTGCCATAGGTCCTGCCATTGAAGATGGATTTTATTATGATATAGATTCCACCCACACTTTCACCCCTGAAGATCTCGAAAAAATCGAAGCAGAAATGCGTAAGATTTGCAAGGAAAAACTTGTTCTTGAGAAATTCGAACTGCCTAGAGATGAGGCGCTCAAGTTTGTAAATGAGCAAAATGAGCCTTACAAGGCAGAGCTTATAAATGACTTGCCTGATGATGCTATTATAAGTTTTTATAAGCATGGTGAATTTACCGATCTGTGCGCCGGTCCTCATGTTGATACGACGGCAAGAGTTAAGGGCAATGCTCTTAAGCTGACTAATTGCACCGGGGCTTACTGGCGTGGTGATTCTAACAATAAGATGCTCCAGCGTATCTATGGCACTTGTTTTATGAGCAAGCCTGAGCTTGACGAGCATCTTCGCAAGCTCGAAGAAGCTAAATTGCGTGACCATAGAAAGCTTGGGCGTGAGCTTGATTTATTTGCTTTGTTTGAAGAAGGTCCCGGTTTTCCATTTTTCTTCCCGAAGGGCATGGTGATCCGTAATGAGCTGGTTAATTTCTGGCGTGCGGAACATCAAAAGGCAGGCTATGTCGAGATTAGCACTCCGCTGATTCTCAATGAGGAGATGTGGAGACGATCCGGGCATTGGGATCATTATAAAGACAATATGTATTTTACCAAAATCGATGATGCGGATTATGCCATCAAGCCTATGAACTGTCCCGGCGGTATCATCGCATATAAGCGCAAAATGTGGAGCTATCGTGAGTTTCCTATTCGTGTTGCGGAGCTTGGTGTCGTGCATCGTCATGAGCTCAGCGGTGCTTTGCACGGTCTTATGAGGGTACGGAATTTCACTCAGGACGATGCTCATCTTTATATGACTCCTGAGCATATCTCGGATGAAATCGTAGCTCTCCTTAAGCTTGTCGATAGGGTTTACAAGGTCTTTGGCTTCGAGTATCGTGTCGAGCTTTCTACTCGTCCTGATGATTTTATGGGGGCACTTGAGAAGTGGGATGAGGCGGAAAGGCTGCTTGAGGAGGCTCTAAAGAGTCAGGATGTCAGCTATCGTGTAAATCCCGGCGATGGTGCTTTCTATGGTCCTAAGATCGACTTCCATCTTGTTGATTGTCTGGGGCGCACCTGGCAGTGTGCGACTCTCCAGCTTGATTTCCAAATGCCCGAGCGTTTCGAGCTTGATTATATTGGTCCTGACGGCGAGAAGCATCGTCCTGTCATGATTCATCGTACTGTATTGGGGTCTCTTGAGCGTTTTATCGCAATTCTCACCGAGCACTACGCCGGGGCGTTCCCGCTTTGGCTTGCTCCTGTTCAGGTCATGGTTATGCCGATCACTGATCGCACTAAGGATTATGCTCAGCAGGTCGTCGATGAGCTGACTGCTTCAGGGCTTCGTGTCGAGACTGACTTTAGAAGCGAAAAAATCGGCTTTAAGATTCGTGAAGCTCAGATGCAGAAGGTTCCGTATATGCTCGTATTGGGCGATAAGGAGGCTGAAAGCGGGCTTCTGACAGTGCGTAAGCGTTTAGACGGCGATATCGGTTCTATGTCATTACAAGAGTTTCTTGGCATGATTTCCCCCGAAAGAACCCCCGGATAAAAAGGATACTAGTCACAGGGCACTTGCCTGAAAGATAACCTTCGAAAAAATCGACTGTACGGCTCATTTCAGAGGCTCCGCAAACTCGCTTCGCTCAGACAGTGCTCGCCTTATTCTGAAATTTCACCTACACTCGCTAATTTTTCTACGCTATGCATCTTTCAGACAAGCACCCTGTGACTAGTAACTATGCATAATTGTCTTTACATATCAGTGTTTTTCGTGGTATTATGGTAGATGTTGATTCTTCAACTACTCTTAACTTTAAGGAAAGGTAGATTTCAAATGAGCCAATTTACTATCATGATTGATACCGGTTGCGACTTACCGGAGGAATTTATCAAAGAACACAATCTTGCCATTATCCCCATCCCTTTTAACCTGGATGGAAAAGAACATGTGCAAGGACGTTGGCAGGAAATTACGGACAAGCAGTTTTATGATGCGTTGCGCAATGGTGGCAAGGCTGGCACTACTCTTATTAACCCTGAGACTTTTACCGAGGTTTTTACCGAGTATGCTAAAAAAGGCGAACCACTTCTTCACATCTCGCTCAGCAGTGGTCTTTCCGGCACTTACCAAAATGCGCTTCTGGCTCTCAAAGATGTCGAGGATGCGTATCCGGATTGCAAGATTCGCAGTGTCGATAGCTTAAATGCAGCTCCCGGTATTGGTCTTTTAACAACCTTGGCGGTCAATAAGCGTGCCGAGGGTGCTTCTTTGGACGAAACTGCTGATTATCTTGAAGCCAAAAGAGATAATTGCCTTTCTATGTTCACCGTTGATGATCTAATGTTCCTTCATCGTGGTGGGCGTGTCAGCAAATTCTCGGCTATAGCCGGCTCGATTATTGGCGTTAAGCCTGTGCTTAATGTATGCCCTGAAGGTACACTAAAGCTCAAAGATAAGGCACGTGGGCGTAAGGGCTCACTGGAGATGCTTGTCAGTCAGATGAAGCGTAGTCTAAATGCAGACACAAAGAGTCTTGACAATGTGCTTATCGGACATTGTGACAGTGAAGAAGATGCCCAAGCGCTCGCTGATATGATTAAGGCTGATTATGATGTCAAGGATCTCAAAATCGTGCTTATAGGTCCGGTTATTGGTGCTCACTCAGGTCCGGGTACTATTGCTTTGTTCTTTGAAGGCGATATGACTCGTGCAGCGTATGAGGCGAAATTCTATCCTGAGAAGTAGTTTTAAAACAAACGAATCTCTTGTAGGGGCGCCGCTCGCTGCGCCCGCAGGATAGCAAAACACCCGGCTCTTGCAGAGCCACCCTCGCGGCTTATGAGGGTAAGGACGTAAATAAAGTTGCTGAGACTCTATTTTGAATCTCAGCAACTTTTTATGTTTGTATTATTCTTTTAACTATTAACTGTTAACTAATCCTTGTATCCCAACGCTTCGCGGTCTTTGATAGCATCCTTGCGGGAGAGATTTACACGTCCTCTATCGTCTATCTCCATGACTTTAACCCAAGTCATGTCGCCTTCGTTAAGGACATCTTCGACTTTTTCTACACGGCGATTTTCGAGCTTAGATATATGTACCATTCCATCTTTTCCGGGCACAAGCTCTACAAACGCACCGATTGGTATAATTCTGACAACCTTACCGTAGTATAGCTTACCGACTTCCGGTACAAATACGATATTGTCAATGATTTCCTTAGCTTTGCGACAAGCTTCGATATCAGCAGAGGCAATAAATATGCTTCCGTCATCTTCGATATCGACCTTCGCGCCTGTATCAGCAACGATCTTTTGGATAACCTTACCACCGCTACCGATGACTTCTCTGATCTTGTCAGGATGAATCTTCATCATTATCATCTTCGGTGCTGTAGCTGCCAGTTCCTCACGTGGCTTATTTATGCACGGAATCATGATTTCGTCTATCATCTGCACACGAGCTTCAAGGCACATGTCAAATGCTGACTTTATGATTTCCATTGTAAGACCATCGTTTTTCAGGTCCATTTGAATCGCTGTTATACCCTTTTTAGTGCCGCCGACTTTAAAGTCCATCTCACCGTGGAAGTCTTCCACGCCTTGAATGTCAATAAATGTCGTCCAGTCATCTCCGTCTGAGATCAGACCGCATGAGATACCTGCTACAGGAGCAGTAATCGGCACACCTGCATCCATAAGAGCAAGTGTAGAGCCACAGATTGAGCCTTGTGATGTAGAGCCGTTAGACGAGATTACTTCGGATACAACACGGATTGCATATGGGAACTCCGCAGCACTTGGAAGCACAGGTTCGAGAGCTTTCTCAGCGAGAGCACCGTGCCCTTGTTCACGTCTTGATGTAGAACGTGAGCCCCTTGCTTCACCGACTGAGAATGACGGGAAGTTGTAGTGATGCATGTAGCGCTTTGTTTCTTCCTCATAGATCGTATCAAGCTTCTGTGAGCTTGATATTGTACCGAGAGTGGCAATCGAAAGAACTTGAGTTTGACCACGTGTGAACAGACCCGAACCATGTACTTGCGGTAGAAGACCAACTTCTGCTGCAAGTGGGCGAATCTCATTCATCGCTCTGCCATCAACACGCTTGCCCTCTAAGAGCCATGCTTTAACTACTTTCTTCTGAATTCTGTATGTGATTTCTTCCATTTGAGCGGTGATTTCGGGATATTCACCTTCAAAATCTTCTATCATCTTCCCAACGACTGTGTTAAAACGATCTTCACGGACATTCTTGTCATCTGTATCCATAGAGTGCTTGACATCGTCGAGATACTTGTCAACTATCTTGGCAAATAGTTCTTCGTTAAATGATGCTTGAGCATACTCAAACTTCGGCTTGCCAATCTCGGCTACCATCTTGTTGATAAGCTCAATAACAGGCTGAATCGCTTCATGAGCGGCTTTAATGCCTTCGAGCATTACATCGTCAGGCACTTCGTTAGCTGCTGCTTCAATCATGACGACTTTGTGCGCTGTAGATGCTATCGTACAGTACATCTCGGAAGTCTCACGTTGCTCAGTTGTGGGATTGATTATGAATTTGCCATCTTCAAGCCCAAGTCCGACACCTGCGATAGGGCCGTTAAACGGAATGTCAGAGATTGAAATTGCGGCTGACGCGCCAATCATTGCGGCTATTTCGGGTGAGCAATCGTGGTCAACTGCCATTATTGTACATGTGATTGCGACATCGTTGCGAAGGTCGTCCGGGAATAATGGGCGCATGGGTCTGTCAATCATACGACCTGCAAGGACTGCACGTTCGCCGGGTCTTGCTTCACGGCGCAAGAAACCACCGGGGATTCTGCCTACTGCATAGAGTTTTTCTTCAAAGTCTACAGACAATGGGAAGAAGTCTATACCGTCACGTGGACGTTGTGATGCTGTCGCTGCTACGAGGACTACTGTTTCACCGTAACGTACCAACACAGCTGCATTACAGAGCTCGGCAAGCTTGCCGGTCTCAAGCGTAAGTGTACGCCCGGCGAATTCCATTGAAAATTTCTTCTCGTTCGGGAAATCTCTTTTGTGAATAATCATAATTTGCTCCTTCAATTTGTCATTGGTATCCTTAAGACCGAGGAAGCTTCGTCCCCCATCGGTTAATCAGATATACCCGGTTCTTTCCGGAGCTACGGTCTCTTAGCACTTGAAAATACTTCCGTGCACAACACTTAGGCTACATCGGGTCGGCTGCATTTTCAACTGCTATGGGAACGTGCCCCGGTTTAGTGCATTTCGGAGCCGGTCCGGCATAAAGCAGGATCGGCTCCGATTTAGTCTTACTTTCTGATGCCTAACTTTGCGATACAAGCTCTGTAGCGCTCGATGTCTTTTTTTGCAAGATAGTCGAGCAGACTGCGACGGCGACCAACCATCTTAAGAAGGCCAAGTTCGCTGTGCTTGTCTTTTTTGTGAATCTTTAGGTGTTCGGTAAGTTGTCTGATGCGCTCGGTGAGGATTGCGATTTGCACTTCCGGCGATCCTGTGTCGGATTCGTGGGTGCGATTTGATTCAATTACTGTGTTCTTTTGGTCTTTGGTAATCATTTTTTATTCCTTTCTTTTAACAAGCTCCTATGGCTGAGTATCGGGTGGAAAGTTACCGCAGTTTGACGTAGTTATTTCCGTCATCTGTTATTCGGCTTTATCCCGAAACTAAGCTCATGGATTTTCTTGCTTAATCCAAAGCATACTAACATATTTCGGCTCTATTGTAAAGTGAATTTTAGAGATAATCCATTTTTTCCTTGATAATAACTTCAAGGCATTGTATAATGGGCGGTGCTCAATTTTATTAAATGGCAATTTGCTTCGGCGAAAGGCCGCACTAGTTGGGGAGATAGCGGTGCCCTGTTACCTGCAACCCGCTACAGCAGGAATGAATTCCGATCCCAGGACTTGTAGTGTATTGTCAGCCCTTGATAAGCAGCGATGATGAATCGGTCTCGCGCAACGTAAATTCGTGAACCATGTCAGGCGGGGAACCGAGCAGCATTAAGCGAAATCTTACGTGTGCCGTGAGGCAACCGGTTTTGAGCCGGCTGTCAAGTTAGCGGGTATATTACACTTTCAAAGGTTGGTGTGCGGTCTCTCATCGGAGCAAACTGCATAATAACATCGATGATGGAGGGTGTTTTCTTTGTATAAAGCATTGTATCGAAAATATCGTCCGAGGAGCTTTAGCGATGTCGTGGGACAAGAACATATCACCGACACTCTGAAGCGGCAGATAAGCACCGACAGAATCTCTCATGCCTATTTGTTCGTCGGCAGTCGTGGCACAGGTAAAACATCATGTGCCAAAATTCTGGCACGTGCTGTTAACTGCCTTTCTCCAATAGATGGCGATCCTTGTAACACTTGCGCTTCCTGTATAGGTATAGAAAGCGGAAGCATTCTTGATGTTCTTGAGCTTGAGGCAGCATCTAACAATAGAGTCGAGAATATTCGTGACTTGCTTGATGAGGCGATCTATTCTCCTGCTTCTGTTAAGAAGCGTGTCTATATAGTGGACGAAGTTCATATGCTCAGCCCCGCAGCTTTTAACGCACTTTTGCAGATTCTTGAAGAACCACCGAAGCATCTTATGTTCGTACTTGCGACAACAGAGCTTCACAAAGTTCCGACCACAATCTTATCTCGTTGCCAAAGATTTTCTTTCAAAAGACTTTCTGCTGCATTGGTTGCTTCTCGTTTAAAATATGTCGCTACGCAAGAGGGGCTTACTCTTACTGATGAAGCTCTTGAAAAGCTTTCTACTCTGGCTGACGGCGCTATGAGGGACGGACTTTCTTTGCTCGATCAGTGTGCAACTGATTCAAATATTGACCTAAATCGTGTGCTTGACACCGTTGGTCTTTCTGATAAACAGGAGCTTCTACGGCTCGCCGATGCCATTTCTGCCAGGTCTGCTGTCACCTCACTTGAGATTTTGGATAGGCTTTATGATGATGGACGTGATATGACGGCGCTTATTAGCGAGCTTGCTATCCTTATGAGGGACTTGCTTGTAAGCAAGCTTTCCCGGAATTCTCCTCTGCTGAGTGGCAATTTTGGAAAGTCAGAGCTTGCGGGGCTCTTAGATAAAATGTCGCATGAGCGTTTGTTTGCAAATTTAGAAGTGCTGCGAGAGACTACTCTCAATCTTTCACGCAGTGCTGCTATCAAGCTCGCAGCTGAAATGTGCCTTATCAGGCTCTGCGATGAGCGGCTTTCTGACGATATATCAGCACTCCTTTCGAGAATCGAAAGGCTTGAACAGCAAGGGGCGGTGCCTGAAAAGTTAGATGACGAGGCACTTTCGATCGAATACGGTCTCAGGAACTCTAATGACGGGTCGCTCGAGCCGTTAAAAGGTTCTGGACCCGTTCGTGCGGTGGAAACAGTCCCCGACGAAGATGATAGCGTGGTTGACGACGTGGCTACTTCAGACGTAGCCCATGTTGACGACGGTGCTTCTACAGATACAGACATTTCTGGCGACGATACTTCTGCGGGTGCAGACATTGTTGAAGACGAGGCTACTGCAGATGCAGACATTGTTGGGTCTGTGCAATTCGCCCAAGAACCTCCCAATGATGATTTTTGGGTTGCTATCCTTAATGAACTCAAAGATGATATTGCAGTTTATTCGCTACTTAGTGACCACTCCGAGATCAGTGCCGATCTGCAAGAGAGCACCCTGACTGTCAGCGCAAGAAATCCATTTACAGTTGCGCAGATAGAGTCTAAATTATTTTCGGATGCTCTTAAAGATGCAGCTTCTAAAGCTCTCGGTCGTGAAATAATTATCCACACTCGCACAATCAGTGATATAATTGTAGAAAGCAAGCATGATAAGCTTGAGAAACTTGCAAATGACTTTAGTATAGTAAATTTTGAATAAAAGGAGATTATTTATATGGGTAAAGGTGGTTTTCGTGGCGGTGGCTACGGTGGCGGTGGCATGAATATGAACATGATAAAGCAGGCTCAGAAGCTGCAAAATGACATGATGAAGATGCAGACTGAGCTTGAAGAAAAGGCTTATTCAGCGCAATCCGGCGGTGGGGCTGTTACGGCTGTTGTCAGCGGTAAGCGTGAGCTTATGGAGCTTGTCATTGAGCCTGATGCTGTCGATCCTGAGGATGTCGAGATGCTGCAAGACTTAATCTTAGCAGCGGTCAATGAGGCTCTGCGCAAGGCCGAGAATAGCATGAATGAATCTATGTCTAAGCTCACGGGCGGACTTAATCTAGGATTCTAATTGTTGTTTGTCATCAATACGTTATCAGGGGCGACCATATGGTCGCCCCCTTGTCAATTATATATATTGCCCTTACGCTTAATGAGGGGAGTCAAATCCCATCGCTTGACGTAATTCTTAATACAATTTTAGCAGAGCGGATTTCGTTATTCGCCGTTGCCGTTATATTCTTCTTCATCATACTCCGGCTCATGATCTGAAATCATATAGAGCGTATCAAGTATGGAATAAAGCGCATCACGCTGCTCGTCAGTATCATATCTGATTACGAAAACAACTGCCAATTCGTGAGCACTGCGCTCTACGAGACGATGTATCCATGCTTCATAGATTCTGCCATCTTCACGTTCGCCTGCAACTTCTACGCCACGAAGTGAAGAATTTCTGATATCCCGCTCCCCTCTCACTATTGAATCTGCACCCTCAAGGTATCCATCTAAAAATCGAGAAGCCAGCCCGTCGATTCCATCGGGTGGTGTTATGAAGTCAATGGCAACTTCCAAAGCTACTCTATCAGTGATGCTATCATCGGCTCTGTAATAAAACCACCAGTAACGCTCTACCTCTCCATCTTCAGGACGGAAATCGAATACTCCCTCATCTACATAAAGAACCAATGTAAGCCCTGTATCCAGCATCTCAATTTCAAATCTAGTGCCTTCTCCGGGAATAATGATCAATTCATCGCCAAGCCCTATAGCTGCCGGCTCGCCCAGTTCGTCCGGTCCATTAGGTTCTTCGCCATTTTCTGCTCCATTTGTAACAGCTTGTCCGTTGAATATAGCAGAGCCGTTATAATCTTCTCCTGTGTCTCTGTTGACCAAAATCAATTCAACAACAAAGATTACAAGAAATATTGCACACAGCAGTGTGAATGCCATTACAATATTTTTTACGGTTCGGGTCATTTAGGAATACCTCCAAACTAATCGTCCACTCTCCCACGCATATATCATTAAGAGTATGACAATTAATCACTGATTTGTCAAGTAAATGGATATGTTGTTTTTTTGCGGGCGCAGCGAGCGGCGCCCCTACGATGGCTAAATTTCAATGTTAAAACTACTGCTACTTGCTACTATGTAAGCTTTTCGATTCCGATGTCGATTCGGCGAATCGTCTCTACTTGCCCGAGAATATGGCAAATTTCGACTGCACCGCCGGGCGTTACCGCTTTGCCTGCTATAGCTATGCGGACGGGCCACATGAGTGTCGCATTTTTGACTTCAAGCTTCTCTGCAAGCGATATAAGTGTGCTGTGGACACTCTCTGTCGTCCACTCACTTAGCGATTCTAACGCTGTCTTAGCGACTTTTAGCATCTCCAATGAAATCGCCTCGTCGGTCTTCGACTTCTTATGTACGAATAACTCTGTGTCATATTCGAGAAGTGCATCGAAAAAGTCAACCTTTTCCGGAATATCACTGAGTTTTTCGCAACGGGCTTGAAGTATCTGAGCTACTGCTTCTACCGAAATGCTCTCATTTTTGACTGTCTTTCGAATATATGGCTTCGCCAGTTCCGCAAACTTCTCCGGGGGCAAGGCACGAATATATTCGCTGTTGAAATGGTTTAGCTTCTCTACGTCAAATATTGCAGGAGACTTAGATATACCCGATATTTCAAAGACCTCAAGCATTTCGGGCAATGTAAACATCTCACGCTCACCGCCCGGACTCCAGCCGAGAAGTGCGACGTAATTTAACACGGCATCGGGCAAGTAGCCTTGCTCAAGCAAGTCGTCATAAGTTGGGTCACCGTGCCGCTTCGATAGCTTCTGCTTCGCATCTCTCATAACAGGCGAAACCGTAACATATGCGGGAATCTCCCAGCCAAAAGCTTCGTAAAGTATATTATATTTCGGCGCAGAACTGATATATTCACTCCCTCTGAGTACATGTGTAATGCCCATCAGATGGTCGTCAATAACATTTGCAAAATTATATGTCGGCATTCCGTCACGCTTTAGCAGTACCATGTCATCAAGTGTCTTGTTTTGGGTCGTTACAACGCCGAAAACCATATCATTTACGACGGTTTCACCGTCACGAGGGGCCTTCATACGGACGACAAAGGGGGCACCTGCTTCTACACGTGCTTTTGAATCGGCATACGGAAGGTCACGGCAAGGGTCATCTTCAATAGTGGGGAATTCATTATCTTCACCGTCTGCATCTTCCCCCGTTGCACCCTGTCCTAATTCGCAGAAACAGTAATATGCCGCGTCTTTTTCACAAAGAAGTTCCGCATAGGGGCGATAAGTTTCTTTGCGCTCACTCTGAGTATATGGAGCGACAGGGCCACCCATATCAGGTCCTTCGTCATATTTCAGTCCGGCTTCATTTAGTGTCTTAATTATAATCTCTGTTGCACCTTCTACAAATCTGGCTTGGTCGGTGTCCTCTATTCTCAGAATAAAGATTCCGTCACTCTTTTTTGCTACAAGATATGCATAAAGAGCCGTGCGCAGACCACCGACATGCATATATCCTGTCGGGCTGGGCGCAAATCTTGTCCTTACCGTTCCTTTCGGGATTTTGTTTTCCATATCATCAAACCATTTAGGCATTCTTTCTTTTCTCCTGTTCTTCTTTTTCGAGTTCAAGATATGCCACCTTACCTATGAGGGTCTTGGGCAATTCTTTTCTGTATTCAAATTCACGAGGCATTGAATATTTTACCAAATTTTTCTTACAATGCTCAACTATTGAATTTTTAACCTCATCAGTCGGTTCAAGCCCTTCACGAAGGATTATGAACGCTTTAATACGTTGCATATGAAAATCATCGGGTACTGCTATAACACAACTTGTTTGTACATTTTCATGAGACTCGATTATATTTTCGACCTGTGACGGATAGACATTGAACCCCGACGAGATGATAAGTCTCTTTATTCGCTGACGGAAATACAAAAATCCTTCCTCGTCCATCAGCCCTAAGTCGCCTGTGTGAAGCCATACACGACCGTCATCGTGGAGCTTGAGGGTCTGCGCCGTTTCTTCCTCGTTGTTGTCGTATCCCTTCATAACCGTCGGTCCTGATACGACTATTTCACCTTCCTCGCCGTAAGGAAGTCTTTCTTCCGTTCCCACCTTGACAATCTTGATATACATATCGGGATACGGTACGCCGATACTTCCGACTTTGTGGAAAGTCCGTGGGGTCAGACAGTTGGCAGAAACGCTTTCTGTCATGCCGTACCCTTCACGAATTTGCTCCTTTGAGCCGTGTTTTTTCAAAAATGCATCGATTTTTGTTTTAAGCTCAACTGTAAGCGTATCCCCTCCGCAGAAAATCCCTTCAAGTTGCGAAAGGTCGAGATTATCAATATTCGGCATTCGCAAGAGGGCTTCATACAAAGTGGGCACACCTGCGATATAGTGCGGTTTATGCTTCTTTAGTAGCTTCGCATATGCTTTCAGTGAAAATTGCGGAACCAATATCGACGATGCGCCTGTCGTCAGTGCGGTGTGTATGCACACGCCAAGTCCGAATCCGTGGAATATCGGCAGAATTGCAAGCATTTTGTTTCCCGCAACTACGCAATCCCCCGCTGCTGTGGTCTGCATCGCAAGCGCATTGATATTAAGATTTGTGAGCATTACGCCCTTTGATGTTCCTGTCGTTCCACCGCTGTACAGTATTGCGGCAACGTCGTCGCCGCTTACTTGGGCATCATATTCTCCGCCTGTATATTCTTTGCCTTTTTCGATAAGGTCGGTAAATCTGAGGATATTGCCTCCTGTGGGCTTGCGCTCTATTCCCCTGCCCTTTGTCAGCTTGTACAGAGGTTTCATAATTCCTCTTAGCCCATCTTCAGCACCTGTTAAAATCAGCAGTTTGGCACTTGTTCTCGGCAGTATCGCTTGAAGCTTGCTACCGAATTGGTCAAGGGTAAGCACGGCTACACTTCGACTTGAATTAATATATCTGACTTGTTCTTCTTCTGCTGAGAGGGGGTGAATCATGCTTGCTACAGCACCAATTAGGTTCAGTGCATAGAGCATTACGACTGCTTGCGGAGTGTTGGGCATGCATATTGTTACACGCTCACCTGCGCTTATTCCCGCCACGAGTAAGCCCTTTGCACAGGCGTCTATTTCCTCGACTAAGTTGCGGTATGTTTGTTTGCAACCGAAGAAATCATATGCTGTGTAATCCGGGTATTTTTCCGCGGCCTTGAATACTTCGTGTGCTATACCGCCGTCGGGGTAGTCAAGGGTGTGGGGGATATCTCCGTAGGAGCTGAGCCAAGGTGCTTCTGTTTTCATTTTTATGACCATTCCTTTCGCTTCGCTCAGACATAAAACAACCATAAATGGTCATAAAAATGTGCGTACAAGCGACGGTTTCGCGCAAGCGAGAGTCGCTCACGCATCTTTATTCAAACTTTGTTCCTTCAAATAAATTTGTGGTATCATATCATGTTTTACGCTTTTTTTCAATTAAAACCCCATCAGTTTACAGCCTAATCTCATTACCGGAATTGTCAATTTTTTTGGCATTTTGTGCAAAGAGTGCCACAAAGTAAAGAATTAGCATCAGTGCAAACACAATGAGTATCGTCGCTATTATTTCGCCCCTCATAATCGTAAGCATCGCACTATCCGCCACTACTGACACCGCAAGAGCACCCAACATAAATGGATTATATATATGATCCGAACCCAGCACCGAGAACACTCCCGGCACGATAAATGAGGCAATTATCACTATCGCCGAGCTCATGCCCGCTCGCCCTGTGGCTGTTCCAAGCGTAAGGTGAATACATATGTAAAACATGAGATATACTCCGATGATTATTCCGGCAGCAAGCACTGCCCCCGCCGTCACATCATTTACATCGAATATCAGCGCCGATATACCCCAAGATATAAATACTGCTGCAATGGTAAGTATCGGAGCTGTCAGCGGATAGATTATGTACTTAGGCAGAAGATAAGATGTGCTTCCAAGCCCCGATGTCCTTGGGATTATTATTGAGCGCTTCTTCTGTTCACCGCCCGCAAAACTGTTTATCAGAAGCAAAAAGGCGATAAGCCCCGTCGTAGTGAGATCAGAAATTGAAGACATCACGCCGGTTGAGGCATTGGCAGCAAGCATATCTGTCATGCCGGATACATCCACGCCAAAATCACCGTATACATCTGACAAGGAATCCATCATCACGCCAAGTCCCCTGATAAGAAGCGGGCCGAGAATTGCCCAACCTATGACTATCAGTGCAAGTATAAGAAAGCGCTTCGTGCGGAAAAATGCAAGGCGCTCTTTTTTAAATGATGCTCTTAGTTGTTGATTCATATGTTCTTCCTTTCGCTTAAGCTAACCCCAAGTTTAGCACCCCTCAGCTTAACTCAGCACTCTGTTTGTTACGCCAATATATATCTGCTCAAGTGTCAGGCGATTAAATCCGATTGCCTCAGGCACGATTTTATTTGTGTGCAATGTCGATATTGCTTTGTAAAAAAATTCCGCTTCACTTACTCCGGGCTTTGCATAAAGCTTGATTTCGCCCTGTGTAATTTCACTTTTTTCTACATATTCCATAGTGCAAAGCGGGTCGTTAATATCCGGCATGTATCGCAGCTTTATATTCAGCACATTGTCTGATGCGAATCTCTTTTGAACATCTTGTATTGTTCCTTCTACCGCCATTACACCGTCTCTTAAAATACCGATTTTATTTGCCACACGCTCGATATCAGACAGAATGTGCGTGCATAGGATAATTGTAGACCCTGAGGATGCCAAACCTTGAATTATATCCATCACCTCTGCCCTGCCTTCCGGATCGAGTGCAGATGTCGGCTCGTCGAGAATAAGCAAATCGGGTGATGAATATAGTGCAGCAGCTATGCCAATTCTTTGGTTCATGCCACGTGAATACCCACTTATCAGTCGCTGAGCACTGCTTGTCATGCCGGTTATCTCCAGTAATTCCCGGGTTCGAGCATCTACATCACCCTCGTAATGACAACATGCTCCGATAAAATTAAGATATTCATAGCTGTTCATGTACCCGTAGAGAGCGGGCGATTCGGGCAGATAGCCTATTTTTGTATTTGGCTCATCAAACGCTATTTCGCCATCGTCTTTTGGTATGATGTTGCAAATTATATTCATCGTTGTAGTTTTGCCACAGCCATTTGTGCCTATGAAACCATAGACATCACCCTTTTCGACATTCATATCTAAGCCATGTAAGACACTAAAGCCTTTGTAGCTCTTTCGCAATCCGTTTATTTTTAACATCAGTAACTCCTATCAAAAAAGCAGTCCAATTACCCTATGTCCTGTCAGTTCATTAAGTGCGAAAACTATCATGATTATAACAGGAATAGATGCAAAAAACAAAGCCATTTTCTTCCCTGCGGTAATGTCTGTCCATGTGTTTTCTATTTTATATTTTCGTATTTTCGGAATTCTGATAACAAATGCAATAATCCCAACCACGATAAGCACCAAAACCGCCAGCAAATAGATGTTATAAGCTGTATTTATAAGCCTGCTCTCGCCGAATGTTATGTCAGTCAGTGCCATCATAAATAGCATTCCCGCCGCAACAGCATTAAATATTGCATGGAGTATCGTCACTGCGAGCAGAGAATTGGTCGCATATCGGATGTATCCGAGCGCAAGCCCTACTACAGTCGTATAAAATAACATATGCAAGCTGCCATGCATGAGTCCAAAGAGTATAGAGCTTATTATGATGGCTATACCATTGCCGAATGGCTTAAGCGCATCGTACATAATCCCCCTGACCCAAATTTCTTCAAAAACCGGAGCAATCACAACTAGCAGAAACACCATTCCGATTGCCCCGCCGATACCTGATGCCGGCTCAATGGTTGTCGGCTGCAGCAAATCAGAGATAAATGTTTCCCCACCAGTAAATCTCGAAATCAGAAATGATACAAGCAGTGTAATGAGCGCAATTCCATAACCAAGACCGTAAACAGCAGGAAAAGTGCCGAGCGAACTTGCAAACTGCTTATTTTTCTTGTAAAGCTCTTTAAACACTTTTCCAAAAATATTAAAATAAGAAAAGCTCCTAAAGATAAATGCTGTAAAGAGCATCGGAATAATATAGACCATAATCACGGTTATGCTCATGACGATTGCCTGCACTGCCGTGTGCCCTATATAGCCCGCAAGTTCCGCTATAGCCCCGGAAATAAGCGCCCCGACTATTCTGCATATGAAATACACGATCATTACAAGACCGAGTTTTGCACATACTATTTTGTAGTCGCTGACGGTTGGTTTTTCGGGCTCAGGGCTTGGAATTTGAACTTCGTCAATATCACTTTGGGGACTGTGTTCGGCTTTTTCTGTTGACATAATTTCACCACGTTTTCTTTTGTATTGCAAAATGCTTCCAATGGTGGTATAATCGCAAATCGGTGCTTTATCGTTCCAATATAATAATGTATTGTACATTGTATTGGAATAGTAGGCAACCGTTATTAACAATAAACAGGTGTTTTATGAATTTTAGCGAATTCGACCAGCATATTAAAAGCGGTGAGAGAATGCATCTGGTTGGCATAGGCGGTGTGTCTATGTCACCTTTGGCAGAGATTTTGCACAGCATGGGCATCAAGGTAAGTGGCTCTGATGTCATCGAGAGTCCTTCCACCAATAAACTTCGCACAATGGGCATAGATGTTAAGATAGGCCATCTTGCCGACAACATCAAAGGCGCAGGCTCCATTATACGCACAGCCGCCGCTCGGGAAGATAACATCGAAATACATTCCGCCCGAGAGCTTGGCATACCTATTTTTGAGCGTGCGGAAGCGTGGGGCTATATCATGCGAGGCTACAAAAATGCTATCTGCATAGCAGGCGTGCATGGCAAGACCACAACCACTTCAATGATGACACATATTTTGCTCGCTGCCGAATCTGACCCGACTATTATGATTGGCGGAACTTTGCCGATTCTCGGTTCGGGTTATAGGGTCGGCAAAGGCGAGGTCATTGTGGCAGAATCTTGTGAATACTATAACTCATTTCACAGCTTCAGCCCTACTGTCGCCGTTGTCTTAAATGTGGATATCGATCATATTGATTTTTTCACAGACCTTAATCATGTCAAGAACTCTTTCCGTCAGTTCGCATCGCTCGTTCCCGAAAGCGGTCATATCGTATGTAACTTCGACGATGCCAATACTATGGAAACTCTGACCCCCTTAAATCGTGAGCTTCTGACTTTCGGCTTCGGCGAGGGTGCAAGAGTGCGAGGCGTAAATGAGTCAATCTCAGGCTACAACCCCTCAATGGATATTTTATATGACAACAAGCCTTTTTGCCATGTCACTTTGCAAATTCCCGGCGCTCACAATTTGACAAATGCGCTTGCTGCCGCCGCTGCCGCTATTGCGGTCGGGATTCCAAAAAATGCTGTCGAACAGGGTCTTAACAGTTATGCGGGCGTTGGCAGACGATTCGAATATAAGGGTGTTTTTAACGGTGCTGATGTATACGACGATTACGCTCACCACCCCAATGAGCTTAAGGTGCTTCTAGATGCTGTGCAATCTTTGGATTATAAACGTGTGATTTTGGCTTTTCAGCCTCACACTTTTTCAAGAACGAAGGTTCTGTTTGACGACTTTGTAAGAGAGCTTAGGCGCCCCGATATAGCCTTTTTAGCTCCGATTTATGCCGCCAGAGAAACAAACGACAGCTCGATTTCTTCTGATGATTTGGTCAAGTTTGTCCCCGGCGCACGCTCATTTCCCAATTTTTCGGAGTTAATTGATGAGGTGCGGACGATTGTGCGTGAGGGCGATATAATATTGACTGTCGGTGCAGGCGATATTTTCCAAGTTGGTGAAATATTGGTTGGTAACTAATATGCTATAAGCGTTAAGGGGTGGCGGAATCTGCCACCAACTTAGGGGCTGTATCAAAACGAAAGTTTTGTTGCACTCCCCACTCCCGACGACTGAATAAGGAAACAAATCAACAAAAAGTTACTCTCAACGTCCCGAAAATGCTTGAAATTGCAAGCGTGTTAA
>Ga0123355_10000604_pt1 | contig 48507 bp, 49 predicted proteins | sample TergutEmb28metaG_3_FD_89872 | JGI IMG/M metagenome (GOLD analysis project Ga0123355, IMG submission 89872) | Embiratermes neotenicus P1 segment gut microbial communities from Petit-Saut dam, French Guiana - Emb289 P1 | ecosystem: Host-associated > Arthropoda: Insects > Digestive system > Gut ...
CCCCAGGGACAACCCCCGCGCCACCACCGGCCGCGGCCCCCGCGCCAGCGACAGCCCCAGCGCCAACAACAGCCACAGCCCCCGCGGCAGCGACAGCCCCCACGCCAACAACCACCCCTGCGCCAACCACCCCTCCAACAAGTGATGAACCCGACATCAATAATGTGCCGGACACAGATGTATATGAACCCACCAACGATGACCCCGCCGCGGCAGATGGCGCAAACAACGACTCCGTCAATAACGCCGCAACCCATGAAAACGCCGCCAACAACCAATACAACCCAAACGACACCGACGGATCAACCGAGCTTGATGCCGAGTCATATCCCGAACCCTATACCGCTCCCCCCACCGAACCTGAAAGCAAAACCGCTGAAAGCATCGTGCTTCCCGCGCAATCCATATCACAAACCCAACAATTCCCCATCCAAATGGGTACGATTACCATTGAATTGGAAGCTTACGGCATTGCACTAACAATTTTGGACACCGCTGCGGTCATAACCGCAGTATTAACCGCGGACGAAATTGCAAACATTGCGGCAGGAGACAATGTCGTTATCCGCCTACGCGTTATACGGTTGGACGAAAACGGCATGTCATCTGCCGTCCGTACCGACATTGAAACCGGCGTGCGCACCTTGTCTCAAGAAATCGAAGGTCTTGCTTTGAGCGCTGTTTTGTCCATCACAACGGAAAAAAGCGTCAATGGCGGCAATTGGGTAACGGCGGAATATCTGCGCAACGATATAACCCTGCGCATTGCCATTCCGGATGATTTACACCGCGCCAACGCTTCCTTTTTCATGTTGCGTCACCACAACGGTATTATGTCATTGCTACCCAATTTGGGCGACGACCCTTATACCATCACTTTCAGCACGGATCGTTTTTCTCCATTTGCCATTCTTTACACGGCGCAGCGGTTTGCATTGGGTAATACCATGCACGTAGAAATTTTGAACGCATCGGGTTTTAGCTTCCAATTTGGTAATTTTACAATGCTGGTATTTGCACCGTTTGGTTATCATGCGTGGGCGTTGCTTAATTTGGCTTTGAGCATCCTGAGCTTGATTTTGGCGGCATATTTTGTAACAAAAGCGTTAATCAAAAAAAGGCGCGACGAAAAAGAGGGCACCGATGACCTCCATCCCGAAGCACTTGAATTTATTGGTGCCAAGTGGCTTGCACTAACCGCCGCATTGGCGTTGGTCGCAGTATTCTTGTTTATATTGATGCAACCCTTTGGCAGCGAAACGATATTGCTGTTTGATTTCTGGGTGGTTATCCATGTGCTGATTGTTGTGGCACAACTAACGGCCATGTATGTAAGCAAAAAAGAAAAAGTGGCCCGGTATGAATAACAAGCTCAAATTGCGGATGTACATTTTATTAATGGTTACTGTCGTGGTATTAATCGGCGGTGTGTTTGGCATGGTGTACGTCATATCGCGCAATGCCATGCTGGATGACATCCGTGAGCGCGCCGTAGGTGTCAAGGAATATATCTTGACCATGATTTATGCAGAAGACATCATCGATATTGGGCAATCTACACCAGAGGGCATCCGTGCCGCCACACAAATACAAACGATAGGCGACCGCCTTGCGGGCATTGGCAACTTGTCGCGTTTGTACTTGGCCACGCTAGATGATGAGGGTAGCATCATAACTTCGTTGATGGCGCTGGGCGATGATTTTGTGCCAACTGGGGAAGCCGCGGACGATTTGCGGCGAAGCTTGCGCGATGACGTCGCCGTCATGGGGCGGCGCATATACCGCACGCAGGACGGCAACGTGTACACCATCTTTTGGCCAGCACGCAACCAGGCTGGTGAGTTGCTGGGTGTCGTGAGTATGGAATTTTCTACCGAAAATATTTTTGCGCTGCATCGCGAGGCGGCGGTGTATTCTCTTGCATTGTCTGCGGTGCTGTTGGCGCTTATTTCGATTATCGCGTATGTGTCCATCAACCGCGTGGCCGAGCCTATTTACAAGAAATTGGCCTACAACGATATGATGACCGGATACGAAAACCGCATGGCCTTTGAACATCGCCTGCGCGAATGCGCAAGACTCGCAGAGGCCGGTAAGAAAATAACGTTAATGATATGCGATATGAACAACTTAAAAGTCGTTAATGATGAGCACGGGCATAACGAAGGCGATGTGTATTTAAAAAATACGGCGGATATTATCTTCGAGCACTTGGACGGCAAAGGGTCGTTGTATCGTATCGGCGGTGACGAATTTGCATGCATTCTTACGGAAGTTCCTGACGATGAAGTAATGCGCATCATCAACGGCCTGCGCACAGAAGAAAGAATGGCGCATCCGCTACAACGCTTTAGCTGCGCATGCGGTTACGCCACCTATGACCCCGAAAAAGACAACACCATACGCGATTTATTCAAGCGCGCAGACGTGGATATGTACAAAGAAAAAAAACGGATCAAAAGCGGAGAACAATCCCCGTTAAATAGTCGATAAAATTTCGCATAAAAAAACGCCCATTACAATCGGGCGTTTTTTATTTTCATTTTATTTTTTATTGCGTGGTTTTGGGCGGCAAGTCGGCGAATGCGCAGGCGCGGTTGCGGCCGGATGTTTTGGCGCAGTATAGCGTATTGTCTGTGTCGGACACGAATTTATTTAAAGGGTATTCGTTGCCTTTGTCGGGGATGACGGTGTTGATGCCTATGGAAATGGTGATGTGGGTGACAGTGCCGTCGGGCAGGGGTAGTTCCAACTTTTCGATGTTGGAACGGATGCGTTCGGCTACGGCGCGTGCACCTGCGAGGTCAGTTTCGGGCAAAATGACGACAAATTCCTCGCCGCCCCAACGTGCGCATATGTCGGTGGCGCGTGCTAGGCTGGCCTTGATGGTTTGCGCCGCAGACCGTAGCGCGTAATCGCCTTGTATATGGCCGTTGGTATCGTTGTACAATTTGAAATTGTCAATATCTATCATCATGAAGGATAAGGGTTTTTGGCTGCGTATGGCGCGTGCCCATTCCTGCTCGAGCTGATCGTAGAAGAAGCGGCGGTTGCCGATGCCTGTGAGCTCATCGGTGATAGAATTGCGGTGTATTTGGCGGATTTGATTGACGATTTGTATTTGGTTGCGTACACGCAGTTTGACTACGGCTGAGCTGAAAGGCTTGTTGATGTAATCCGAAGCGCCCAAGGTAAAGCCGCGTTCCTCGTCTTCGGCTTGGGTCAAGCCGGTGATGAAGATGACGGGGATGTCTGCCGTTAGGGAGTTTTCTTTTAAAGCAGCAATAGTCTCGATGCCGCACATTTGGGGCATGACAATGTCCAGCAAGATTAAATCGGGCACCTTGGTACGGGCAATTTCCAAGCATTTGCAACCGTCTGTTGCCGTGTACAAGGTATATTCGTCTTGCAAAATGTGTGTAAGCGTGTCCAAATTAAATGCGGAGTCATCGGTGATCAAGATGGTATTTTTTTTGCTGTACATAGGTTGCCTCCTTATTAATTGGGACTAGCGGCGGCGCATGCGCAATATGGTTTGGATGCCTTGCTCTACGACGGTGCCGGGCGCGGGGTATTGGCGGTATACGACATAATTGGCCAATTCTGTCGTACCGCCAAACCACATCGGTATAAACGTGGCGTCCCGCACAAATTGCGAAGCGATATCACCGTACAGCCCTACTACATCGGGCATTACGGTCATGCCGCCGGGGATGGCGGTGGCCGGGTCGGTATGGATTTGCACGGGGATGGTCCATGGTAGCGGGCGCGTGTTGTCCGGCCCCGGGAAGGTATGCGTAATTACCGTGCCGCCGCCCACAATTTGGAAGCCGATTTCCAAGTTTACCAAGTTGCGCACGGCGTCGGACACGCGGTGTCCGGTGAAGTCCAGCATCGGATGCACCGGAATGACCGGACTGGTGTCATACTCCAAGTAAGGGCCTTCTGAGGGGGGCATGTTGCGCATGATGATTAATTCTTGCAAGAAGCTGCGCAGTACAGGCGCCAGCGTGTTGCCCGCCGTGCGTCCTTGTTCTACGTTTTCGGCTACGATAAAGATGATAAATTCGGGATTTTCTACCGGGGTGTATATCCAATAGGCAATGGACACTTCATCGCGGTCGGCGCCGCGTTCGGCTGTGCCGGTTTTGCCGCCGATAGAATGGCCGGTAATGCGTGTATTGCGTCCGGTGGCCTGTGGATCTAGGATGGTTTGTTCAAGCTCGGTGCGCATCCAGTCGGAGGTTTCTTGCGATATGGCGCGGCGAATGACTTGCGGCCGCGTTTCTTGTACCACCACGCCGTTTTCGTCAATGACGTGCGACACGATAAACGGACGCATCACATTGCCGCCATTGATCAGCGCTGCGAAGCTGGTAATCGATTGTATCGAAGTGGCGTTAAAGCCCTGGCCAATGGAGCTGGTGGCCAATTGGACAGGCCCCAACATATGAAGCGGATACATTACATAAGGCGACGAAACGGCCGCCTCACCGGGCAAGTCAATGCCCGTGCGTTCGCCATAACCGAAGTAGCCGCGGTAACGGTAGAATTCATCGCGCCCCAAGCGCTGCATTATTTGGATCGTACCCACGTTGCACGACTGCGACAAAATCTGCGAAACATTTACGGTGTGATGCGCATGACCGCCGAAACATCGGATTTGTACGTTGCCGACGGTGATGATGCCTTCACAAAAAAAGGTGTCATGCGGTTGGATAATTCCTTCTTCCAGCGCGGCAGCCACAACGATGGGTTTGAAAATCGACCCCGGCTCAAATGTATGGATGGTGTGATAATTGCGCCACATATAATCACGCGCGTTTTGGCGTTCTTGCGCGGTTTTGTATTCCCAAAGGGCATAAATTGAAGGATCGGAGAAGAGCTCGACGTTGAAGGGTTCTGCCAATGAAAATGTAGGGGCTTGCGCCATGGCGATGATTTCGCCCGTGTCGGGGCGCATGACAATCATGCCCACTGCGTCGGTTTGGATATCGCGGAAGACCGCATCTACGGTTTGTTGTGTCAAGCGTTGGATGTCGGAATCCAGCGTTGTGACAATGGTCATACCGTGTTGCACGGGTATTTCACCGCGGGTCAGGGTGTTGTTGGCGTCAAACTCACGAAAAGTGCGTCCCGCCGCGCCGGAAAGCAGGTTGTGGAATTGCAATTCCAACCCCCACTGGTTGTCGTTGTTGACCCCGTGCATAAAGCCAATTACTTGCGGGGCAAAGGTGGGGTCGGGATACGTGCGCAAGGATACTTCTTCTAAGTTAATATCCGTAAAGCGATCACGCAAAGGGATGGCAATGCCGGCGGGTACCTGCCGCGCAACGATGCGCCAATTGTCGTGGAAGTCGGGTCGCCAAGCGTTGTCGGCGGCATTCCAAATAAACATGGCGCGCAGCGTTTCCATGGGGATATCCAATTCTTCGTGTAGTGCGGTCAGCGCTTCGTCCATCCACATGCGGCGGTTTGCGCCCCCACGGTTAATGGATACATTTTCGCGGTAGGCCAACATGGATACGTCCAATGCTACATTAAAAACCGATTGGCTCATCGCCAAGGTTTGCATGTTTCTGTCCATGATCCATCCGCGTTGGGGCGTAACAGTGCTGCCGTGCGACATACGATTAACGCGCCACTCGCTGGACATGCGGTTCAACTCTGCGCCGTCCACCGTTTGGATGCGCCAAAGCGTAAAAAATAAATACCCCATGAATAAAACAAGGAATATGGTCAGCCCTATAAAACGTTTGTGCCGTCTTTTTGCCATGGCAGAATGGGGGAGTGGTTTTTTTCGCTTCATACGATTAGCCTCCAAACACGCGGTTAAAAATATCGGTAAAAAAGACGCGTAATTCCTCCCAAAAAGTGGTGTCGTCGGGCAGGATATTGGCGTGGGGATTGAACACGACATGGCTGATGGGCGGCACGTTTATGTAGATAATCTGCGAAGGGTCAGGGCGCCCCATGCCCAGCCGGTCGCGGGCGATTTGCTCAATTTCTTCAATGGTGAAGGGTTGGGGCATTTGGCTGATTAACGTGAGGTTGGCGTCCAATTGCGCATCGCGCGCTTGGCGTGCTTGGGTAACTTCGCGTCGGGCATCGGCCATATGCGCAGCTGCAACCACCGACCCCAACGCTCCCACAAAAATTAAAACAATCGTAAAAATAATCGGCGGGCTAAAAAAAAACCGCGCGGGCGTGGTGTCCATTTTGTGTATTTGGTCGCCGCGTTTTAGGTAGACGATGTTGTTTTTCTTCTTGCGGTTTCTGTTCATATTTTCTCCGCTATGCGTAGTTTTGCGCTGTGGGCGCGGTTGTTGGCGGTTAATTCGTCTTGGCTGGGCAGGATGGGGCGGCGAGTGATTTCGCGCAGTTGCGGTACTTTGCCGCATGCGCAGTAGGGAATATCGCGCGGGCAGGTACAAGGCCGTGCCATCGTGCGGAATAATTGCTTGACGATGCGATCCTCCAGCGAGTGGAAGGTGATGACCGCCAGCCGCCCGCCGGGGTTGAGCAGCGCGATGATATCGGTGAGCGCGTTTTGCAACGGTGCTAACTCGTCGTTGACGGCAATGCGCAGTGCCATGAAGGTGCGCATCGCGGGGTGCTGTCCATGGAGTGCCTTGGCAGGTACGGTGGATTTTATGATTTCTACCAGTTGCTGTGTGGTTGTGATGGGATGGGCCGCGCGTTGATTGATAATGGCGCGGACGATGCGCGGGGTGAAGCGTTCTTCGCCGTATTGATACAGGATTTTGGTTAGTTCGGCGGGGGTGGCGTGATTGACGAGGTCTGCGGCGGATTCACCCTGCGTGGGGTTCATGCGCATGTCCAAGGGGCCGTCAAACCGGTAGGAAAAACCGCGTTCTGGCGTGTCCAATTGGAATGATGACACGCCCAAGTCCAGCAATACACCGTCCACTTTGTGGATGCCTTGTTCGTGTAGCAGCTTGTCCATGTCGTGGAAATTGCCGTGTATGGGTATTAAGCCGGGAACGCGTGCGGTCGCCGCCGCCAATGCTTGCGGGTCGCGGTCAATGCCGTACAGCTTGCCATTGCCAAGCTGCGCCATGATTAACGCCGAATGGCCGCCGCCACCCAACGTGCCGTCTACATAGATGCTGTCGGGTCGGATGTTTAACGCGTCAATGGACGCATGCGGCAATACCGGCAAATGATGAAAATCTACCACAAAGCGTTGTCGTTGTTATCGTCGTCTTGACCGTAACCGTAGTTGGGGTCGGGCGCACCGGGGGGTGGGTCGGGATAATGGGGTGCCTCTGTGGGGGGCTCGGTTGGAGGCTCTGTGGGGGCGGGAGCGAAGGGCGGCAGCATCCACGGAGGCAGTTGATCATGCCCGTCTGGTGGCGTAGCGTCGTATACCGGGGCGTAATCCGGGTCGGGCTCGGGTGGTCGCTGCGGTTGATTTTGGTTGGCGTAGGGGCCAAAGGGGAGGTAGGGCCACATATCGGGCGGCCAATCGCGGTAATCTTCGCTAAGATACCAACCGTCTGTTTCTACCCACGGGGGGGGGCCTTCTGCGCAAGCGGTGCAGTAAATACCATCGCGCACAGAGGAGTGCAGCTCGAATTGGCGGTCATTGATCCATGTGCCGGCAAATTCTTCGGGGATGGGTACAGGACGCACTATGCCTGAGCGCCATGCGGTTTGTGTGCAATATAAGCTTGCCAGTCGGTTGTGAGCGGTACACATAAGATGCGCTTGATGCACGTCGCATTCTTCGGTGGGTAGGGTATCTGAGGTAAATATTTCGGAGCGACCGCGGTTGCCGCGCGGGTCATGCTGGCAGGCGGAGCTCATCAACATGCCGGAATCCAAGCAAACCGTACCGGTGACGATGCCCGGCGGACGCACAAATTGCCGCGGCTCAAAGCGGTCCCATTCGTGTATTTCTTGCATGATATTGCGCCACAACGGCCCGTGGAATACACCCGCGTGTGCCATGCCGCCTACATTAAAGGTACTCATGGGGCGGTTGTCGTCGTTACCCATCCAAATGGCAGCGGTCAAGTGCGGGGTGAATCCTGTGAAGCCCAAGTCACGGCGGTCGTTGGAGGTACCGGTTTTGCCAGCGACGGGGATGTCGTTGCGCAATTGTGCGTTGTTTTGCCAGTTCATGGAGTGGCCGGTGGCGCCTGTGCGCGATACGGTATCGCGCATGGCGTCGATGAGCATGTAGGCGGTGGTGGCGCGCAGTACGCGACGCGGTTCGTGGTGGTTTTCGATGATTACGTTGCCGTGACGGTCTACCACGCGTGAGTACAATATGGGGCGGTTATACAAGCCGCCGTTGGCGACGGTGCCGTATGCAGCGGCCAATTCAAGCAAAATAACACCGTGGGTCATCGAACCCAACGGCAAGCCGTAAGTCATGTCAGTAAAGACGGTGCCATGCCGATCCACATAGCGTTCGCGTATGGTTGTGAAGCCGAAGTTTTGCATATACCGCCACATAGTGGGGATGCCCACGGTTTCCAAAACGGTGCGTGTGCTGGTGACGTTGCCCGAACGGTAGATAGCGCGGCGGGCGGTGTTGAGCCCTTCGTAGGGCGGTTGGCGGTACCAGTTGGTAACGCGGTGTTGTTCGTGGCCGATGATGATGGGGATGTCGTCTATAACTGTAGAGGGCACCATCCAGCCCATATCAAACGCCGGAGCAAACGCCGCAATCGGCTTTAATTGCGAACCGGGCGAACGCGTTGCTTCCGTGGCACGGCAAAAAGCACGGTCTAATAGTTTCTCTCCGCGGATGCCGCGCAGGGCTAGCACATGGCCGGTGGTATGATCCAGTAATACAAAGGCTGCCTGCGGTTGCAACGTTATGACCGGAAATTCAGCAACGATTACATCATCGTATCCGGCGACTTCTGCGCGTATGCGGTCTTTGAATGCTTCAACATCTTCCATGCTGCGCCCCAAATAAGAGCGGGTGAAGTTCGTGCGCATGCCGGACATCGTATCTTGCACGGTTAAATAAAAATATATATGGATACGGAAGTCCTGCTGCGGGAAATTGTCGGGGTTCATGAAGTGGCGGTCTACGACTTCTTGCATGGCCAAATCTTGTACCGAATAAATGCGCAATCCGCCTTCAAAAATCATGGTGTAAGCCATGGCCGGTGACCAACCGTACAGTTCCATCAGGTCATCGCGCAGTTGTTCCACAATGGCGTCGTGGAAGCAGGACATGGTGGATACCACTGCCATGCGCGTGCCGTCGGCCACCAATGTGGAATACACATCACTAGTCATGGCCTCGAAGTGCTGTTCTTCGGTGATGAAGCCGTTAAACAGCATTCTATCAAGTACCAATTGCGCACGCCGCCAATTCGCTTCTTGGTGGCGGTCGGGGGCGAGCCATACGGGATTTTGCGTGATGGCGGCAATAACGGCGGCCTGCGGCAGGGTCAATTCACTGGCATATACGCCGAAATAAAACATAGCCGCGGCTTGCACGCCGTAATTTTGGCGGCCGAAGCTGACTTGGTTCAAATATAATTGCAAGATGAAATACTTGGCCGACAAACGGCATCCGTCCATCAGCTCTGTCACGTGGCGTTCAAATTGGATGGCCAAGTATTGCTCTTGCAATTTCCAAACCAATTCGCCCTCGAAGAAACCGTGGATATTCTTGATTAATTGCTGTGTGATGGTACTGGCACCTTGCGTGCCTGCATCGGACGTAAGTGCCATATTTAAAGCGCGGCCAATGCCGCGTATGTCCACGCCGTTGTGCTGGAAGAAGCGTTCGTCCTCGATGGCAACAATGGCATCAATCATGTAGCGCGATATTTCGTCAATGGTAACGGATTCGCGGTTAACGCCGCCGTGAAGTACATGCAATACCTCGCCGGTGTTATTGTCGATAATGAAGGACGAATAAATACCCGGCGTAATATGGTCAAAGTCAATGGAAGGTGCAGCTTGGATAATGCCCAACCAAATACCCAGCCCCATGGCGGTCACCGCAAACCCGCCCATGAGTATCAGTGCCAAGCTAACGCGCAGTGTCATCAGCGCAATTTTGTTGCGCACGCGTGTGGTCTGCGAATTAAGCTGGCGGCGGCGCCTATTATTGCCAAAATTTGAATAGTCCATGAAAACGCTCCTTAAAAAAACGGGCATAAGTATTAGCATTCTATACGTGCATTATAATGTAAAGATGTTGACGCCGCAAGTAAAACGCCCCACGCAAAAAATTCCAACCGGTCGCAAAATGCGACCGGTTGGAATAAATCCAGCTGGCCCCAAATAAGGACCAACTGAAATTTCTATAAAATTTTTATATTGTTACTGTGCAGGTTGCGGTGTGGTTGCGTTGGTTGCATCCGGGGTTGCCGGATCTGTTACTTTAGGTACGCCGTTCTTTTTGAAGAAACTAGCCGTGCCTTCGTCTGTAAGGCTCACGGGAATGGAATGCTCGTTGTTTGTGTCGTAGTGCAGTGCGTATTCGGGTGTGCCTACGCGGTGTGTGCAGTGCGTTGCGCGGTTGCGTTCGGCATCATGACGGGCTTCGTTGGCAAAGTTTCGGTTGTTTACGTCGTGATTGTTATGCGCGCGGTTAAGGCCGCGATTGTTGCGGTTGGCTGCGTGGGTGCGTGCGTGCGGATTGATTTCGCCGTTATTCACGCCTTCGCGGATGCCGGTGTGGCGGTTTTGACGGCCACGATCATGTCGGCCGTGTTCATGGCGGTTGGTTTCATTGCGGTTGATGCCGCGTGTGACACCACGAGTTGTGCGTTCTGCTGCGTTTTCCACGCGGTTTTCCACTTCGTTGGTGTGGCGTGAAACGGAGCGTACTAAGCGTTCGCCGTTGTAATTGGCTTCGTTGTTTTCGGGCAGTGCGCCGCGGCTACAGCCTGTGACGGCTAACATACCTAGCAAGGCCGCTGTGGCCAGTACATTGCGGTACTTCATATGGATGGTCCTCCCTCAAATTTGTATATCGGATGAAGCATATTCGTTTCATACGACTACTTAAAAAGAATCGCAGTACGCGTCTGTTTTGCGTCTGCGATTCTATTTTGCCCGAGGGTGGGTGAAAAATACGGGTTAATAATGGTAAATGGAATGCAATACTTGTCCGTTGTTTTGTGTGGCGTGGATGTTGAGGTTGATGTTGTCGTGGGTGGCTGCATCGCGCAGGCGCGTGGTGATGGCGTCGATGATTAGCGCCTCGCCCGCGTAATGCGTGATGTCAATGAGGTTGATGCCCGCTTCTACGGCGTCTTGCGCGTTGTGGTAACGCATATCGCCCGTGATGAAAACATCGCAATCCTGCGCCAGCGCTGCGCCCCAATAACGCGGATGCGATGCATCACCCCCGCAGAGCCCGGCCTTGCAAATCATGGCTGATGGGTCACCGCTGTATCGGATGTCCGTTAGTTGCAACGCCCGCTTTAAATGCGCAATGAAGTCCTGCAGCGTCATAGGCGTGTGCAGCGCAGCCACCAAGCCCAGCCCCGGCGTATCACAGATGCCGTCAATGAGCGGCGTCCGCGTGATTTTGTCAAAAATACCGCCTGCGTGCGTTTCACAAGCGTCGATTTTGGCAAACAGGCAATCATTAACGTCCCCCGCAGCCTTGTCTAAATTGGTATGGCTCGCGTACAGATTAATACCCGTTTGCATCAAGGCCAAAATTTTGCGCCCCTGTGGCGTGGCGGCGGTGATTTTCTTCAACGGGTCGTGGATGAGCGGGTGGTGCGTCAACAAGAAATCATACCCGCCTGCGATGGCCTCGCGCACGACGGCATCGGTCGCATCCAGCGCTACCAACACCTTGCGTACTGCGCGGGTTGCATCCCCCAACAGCAAACCTACATTGTCCCAATCTTCGGCCCAGCACGTGGGTGCCCAAGTCTCCAATTCGTTAATCAGCCATTCACATGTCACATTTTTCATCTTGTGCCTCGCATAACCACAACAAGCGGCGGGTGTATTCATCGAGTTGAACCCCCGCTGCGCCTTGTGCAATGTATTTTTGCATGCGTGTTATTTCTGTTCGTACATAATCAAGCCAAAGCGGATCGTTGGGTAAAAACTTGCCTATGCTGTATTCGCGCGGCGCCCATACGCATGGCATTTTCAAACCGGCCGTACTGTGTTCCGCGTTTTGCATAGCCGCGTCCACGGGCTCAGCCACGAGCAGTACATAAAAACGTTCGCCCTCGCGAGCTAGCCGTTCGTTGATGATGGCGTATCCCGTGCGGTGCAATTGCATACGCAAAGCCGGAATATCGCGCTGGGGTTGCAACACCAATCGCCGACATGCTTTCGCTGTGGCTGCGCCGCGCTCCAAGATATTCACAATATTCATGCCGCCCATGCCCGCGATGACCGCTACATCGGCTTCCCCCGCGCGCAATGGGTCAAAGCCGTTGCCCAACCGCGTTTGGATGCGGTCAAGCATGCCGGCCTTGTATATGTTCTCCGAAGCCGCAGCCAGCGGCCCCGGTGCTACGTCACACGCAATGGCGTGCGTGATTAAATTCCGTTGAATGGCCGCGATGGGCAGCCGCGCATGGTCGGTGCCGATATCCGCCAACACATCGCACGCGCCTACCAACGACAACGCCATCAACAAGCGCGGCGATATCGAATGTCTAGCGTTGATTGCGACTCGCGACATTCGATCCAAATGTTGCAAGCGCATTTTTAATCGAGGTAATCTTTCAGCTTTTTACTGCGGCTGGGGTGGCGGAGCTTGCGCAATGCCTTTGCTTCGATTTGGCGGATACGCTCACGGGTTACGTTAAATTCCTTGCCCACTTCTTCCAACGTGCGGGCGCGGCCGTCATCCAAGCCGAAGCGCAAACGCAACACTTTTTCTTCGCGCTCGGTCAGCGTGTCCAATACCTCGAAGAGTTGTTCCTTCAATAGGGTAAACGCAGCAGCTTCCGCAGGCGCGGGGATGTCGTCATCAGGGATGAAGTCGCCCAAGTGCGAATCTTCCTCCTCGCCGATCGGCGTTTCCAATGAAACGGGGTCTTGGCCGATTTTGAGGATTTCGCGCACTTTTTCTACGGGCATTTGCATTTCTTTGGCCAATTCGTCCGGCGTGGGGTCGCGCCCCAATTCTTGCAAAAGCTGGCGCGATACGCGGATGAGTTTGTTAATCGTCTCCACCATGTGCACGGGGATGCGGATGGTGCGTGCTTGGTCGGCAATGGCGCGGGTAATCGCCTGCCGTATCCACCAAGTGGCGTAAGTCGAGAATTTATATCCCTTCTTGTAATCGAATTTTTCTACGGCTTTAATCAAGCCTAAGTTGCCTTCTTGGATGAGGTCAAGGAATAGCATGCCGCGTCCTACATACCGTTTGGCAATGGATACGACCAAGCGCAAGTTGGCTTCGGCCAATTGCTTCTTGGCGATTTCGTCGCCGTCTTCCATGCGCTTGGCTAGGATGATTTCTTCATCGGCGGTCAGGAGGGGCACTTTGCCGATTTCTTTTAAGTACATGCGCACGTGGTCGTCGATATTAATGGCACCTTCTACGGCAGCCAAGTCAATTTCTTTTTCTTTTTCCACGTCGTTAACAACGCCGGTGATCATTTCGATGCCTTGGGTCTCCAGCCATTCGTAGATTTTTTCCAATTGGTCGGGATCCAAGTCAATGTCGCCCAGCAGGTCGCTTATTTCCTTGTGATCGAGGGTGTTTTTGTTCTTTTTGCCGAGAATTACCAGTTCTTGAATGCGGCTCATCAGCATGGGGTCTTCAAAGGGTTTCAAAAGTACACAATTCCTCTCGTTTGTTAGTTTAACCATTGGCAAGGGATATATACTGATTTTGCAAGGTTTTCTTGGTGTTAAGTGCGATATTTACAGCATTTAGGTCATTTTTGGCGCCGTCGGTTTCAATTTGTGTGTCCAAATGGGCGCGTTTGATGATTTGGTACATTTCATTAAGAGATTTTTCCATCTCCGACACCGATGAATAGGCGATTGGTTTGGAAAAAACATCAAAGGCTTGTTGCTGTTCTTCAGCGGTTTTAAATCGGGATACAATATCTGGCGGTGCGGGGGGGGATTTATTACTTTCTTGATGTTCATTTTGCGTAGCAAAGTCATATGCAAATGCCAGCAATTGCGACAAAACCGCGTCGCCCATTTCCTCTGCGAGCAAGAAGTTTTGCAAGGCAGCGGCAGCGATGGGATGGGATAAAACAGTGCATAAAAGTGCTTTCTTTGCATCGCGCAGACCGGGGTCGTTGGTGCGTTGCACGCGGCGGCGCGGTGTTACATGGGAGAAATCCCCATTTTGCTGGTTTTTCTCGCGTTGTTTCTTGATTTCGGCGAAGATGGCAGACGGTGCGATTTGCGTGGTATGGGCGATTTCTTGTACGTAAGCATCGGTTTCAATTTCGCTGTTTAATGGCGCGAGCAAAGCGGCGGCTTCTTGGGTGTAACGGATGCGGTCGTCGGTTTTTTCCATGTCAAAGGGTTGTTGTGCGAGCTGGAGTTGGAAGGCGGTGTGGCCTTTGGCATTTCTCAATAACGTGCCCAATCTCTCCTTGCCGAATTTTTGCAAAAATTCGTCCGGGTCTTTGGCATCGGGGACTTGCAAGACTTTAACGCGCAGCCCCCCTTCTAATAAAAGGGGCACGGATTTTTGTGCGGCGTTGGTACCGGCGGTGTCGCTATCTAACAGAAGCAATGCGGTTTCGCACCCTGCGCGGCGCAGGATTTGCACGTGGCGTGTGGTGAGCGCCGTGCCCAGCACACCCACGGCATTGGTGATGCCCGCGTTGTACAATGCAAGCACGTCCATGTAACCCTCCACGATAACTAATTCCTTGGCACGGGCGCGGCGTGCCAAATTGAGCGCGTACAACTGGCTTGACTTGCTGAATAAACTCGTTTCGGGCGAGTTTAAATATTTTGCTTCATCGGATTCATTATCCATGATGCGCCCGCCAAAACCCACAACACGCTTGTCCGGCGCAATTATGGGGAACATTAAACGCCCGCGAAATCGGTCATAAAATCGCTTTTCGTTATTGTGCGAACGTGCCAGTAAGCCTGCGTTATGTAATTCAATGAGCGTTGTGTCGCGGTTGTTGGCGGTTAGATGTTTGAGCAGCCCGTCCCATCCCGGCGGTGCCAAGCCCAACCCAAACAATGCCTGCATCTTGGGCGACACACCGCGGTTTTCCAAATATTTCCGCGCAGCTTCCGCTTCGGGGGTGTCGGCTTGCAAATTGTCATAAAAAAAGCGCGCAGCCTGCTTGTTGTATTCAGCAGTCAGCGAGCGCTCGCGGTGTTTTTGTTGCTGGGCATGCGAATTGCCCGGTTGGGGCAAAATAAAATGGATGCGGTCAGCCAGAAGCTTCAATGCATCCACAAAATCCATATGTTCAATACGCATGACAAACGTCAGCACATTGCCCCCCGCACCGCAACCAAAGCAATGGAAGAATTGCGTGTCGTTATTAACCGTAAACGAAGGCGTATTCTCTTGATGAAACGGACACAAGCCCCAATGCCGCCCGCCGCGCATCCGTAAAGGTACGTAGGAGCCCACCACATCAACGATGTCGTTTTGCGCGCGCACTTCTTGGATGATTTCGTCGGGGTAGAACATTGCGCACGCTCCATTCATGTTGGTTTCCCTAGTTAATTCGACGTGTTTGTCCAAAACCCTTCTTCGACAGGAAAAAATAAAAAAATGGAAATACTTGCAATTATTTACAGCAATGGTATAATTCTGGCAAATATGTATAAAAAAGGAGAATGCAACCATGAGAGCAACAGGAATCGTGCGCAAGATAGACGAGTTAGGACGTATCGTACTACCCTGCGAACTGCGCCGCGTACTACACATCAACGACCGCGACCCGCTGGAGGTCTTTGTGGACGAAGATAAAATCATCTTAAAAAAATACGAACCCGCATGCCTATTCACCGGCACCGCCGACGACTTGGTCGAGTACGAAGGCCGCAAAGTATCCAAGACCGCCATCGCCGCCATGGCGAAATTGGCCGGGTTGTAAAACACATGATTAATCATAAATTATTGGCCGCCGCCGCCGTAGATGCCAAGAGCCGTGCCTATGCGCCGTACTCGCGTTTCCATGTAGGGGCGGCATTGTTATGCGCCGACGGCAACGTATACATCGGTTGCAACATAGAATCCGCCGCTTACCCGGCCACCATTTGTGCCGAGCGCACTGCACTAACCAAGGCCATATCCGAAGGCGTGCGAAAAATACGCGCCATCGCCGTAGCAGGCTCCTTCCCCGACAAAGAAGGCAACTATTGTTACCCCTGCGGCGTATGTCGGCAAATGCTGCACGAATTCGTCACCGATGATTTCGAAGTCATCATTGCCAAATCGGCAGATGATTACCGTGTGCACAAATGGGAAGAGATATTGCCGTATGGTTTTGGGCCGAAGGATTTGGCATAGGAGCCGTATAATGGAAAATAAATTCAATATGCCTGTGGATGAATGCGTATTTTATGCCAAGCGCAATATCGTGGATTATATTTGGAAAAGTGCACGTATGGAGGGCATCGCCGTTACTTATCCCGACACGGATGCGATTTATAACGGTTTAGTCGTGCAGGGTTTTAGCGTGGATGATATCGTTGTGATTAATAATTTGAAGCATGCGTGGCGTTTTATGTTAGATCATATTTCGCTTGAAACCGATTTTTCTGTGGTGTGTGAGATAAATCGGACAATAGGCGCGGGTTTGATCCATCGGGCGGGGTTTGTTCGAAACATACCCGTTAATAACATCGGCGGTACGGATTGGAAGCCCGACATGCCCATCGAATCGCAAATAAAAAAAGAGCTGACCGCTATTCTTAAAATGGAATCGGTAACGGACAGGGCATTATCATTGGCATTATATTTAATGCGCAAGCAAATATTCATGGATGGAAATAAACGCACTGCATTGTTGGCAAGCAATCATATAATGATACGCCATGGTGCCGGCATATTGACCGTGCCCATTGAACGGCAACATGAACTGTTCGCATTACTAATAGAATATTATGAATCCGGCAATAACGAAAAAGCAAAAAAATATTTATACGATTTTTGCATAGAGGGGTATTAAAAAGCAAACTAAGGAGAACTCACATGCGAATCTACGACATCATCCAAAGTAAAAAACGCGGAGACGCATTATCTAATGAAGAAATCCAATATATTGTGCGCGGCGTAACAGACGGTACGCTGCCGGATTATCAAACCACGGCGTTGCTGATGGCCATTTGCTTAAAAGGCATGAACGCGGAAGAAACCACCGCGCTAACCTTGGCGATGGCAGCATCGGGCGACCAAATGGATTTGTCGGCGTTGCCGGGCGTGAAAGTGGACAAGCACTCCACCGGCGGAGTGGGGGACAAGACAACGCTCATCGTTGCCCCCATTGTGGCAGCATTGGGCGTAACCGTGGCCAAAATGAGCGGCCGCGGCTTGGGGCATACCGGTGGCACGGTTGATAAATTGGAAGGCATTCCGGGCTTTCGTGCGGCGTTGGGCATGGATGAATTTTTTGCCACCGTGCACAAGACAGGCATTTGCGTTGCCGGGCAATCCATGTCACTGGCCCCGGCAGATAAAAAAATCTACGCCCTGCGCGATGCGACCGCCACGGTCGACAGCATCCCGCTTATTGCCGCCAGCATCATGAGCAAAAAACTCGCCGCCGGTGCCGACCGCATTCTCTTAGATGTAAAAACCGGAAACGGTGCTTTCATGAAAACCACCGATGAAGCCCGCGCCTTGGCCGGCGCCATGGTAGCAATCGGCAACATGGCCGGGCGGCGCACCTCCGCGCTCATCACCGATATGTCTGCGCCGTTGGGTACCGCCATCGGCAACATATTGGAAGTCAAAGAATCCATCGAGGTGTTGAGCGGCGGCGGGTCTGATGACTTACGCCATGTAAGCATCGAATTGGCCGCGCATATGGTGCAACTTGCCCATATAGCCGACGGCGACATAGACGCATGCCGTGCATTGGCATTGGAAGCGATAACCAATGGGCAAGCATTGGAAAAATTTGCCCAAATGGTAGCCGCACAGGGCGGTGACCGTGCATGCATTGACCGGCCCGACCGCTTCCCCAATGCGCAAATCGAACACGTTATCCCATCACCGCAAACCGGTTATATCACCGCAATGGACACCGAAGGCATTGGTATCGCTGCCATGCTGGCAGGTGCCGGCCGCGAAACCGCCGAAGATGAAATCGATTACACCGCAGGTTTAATATTGCACGCGAAAATCGGCGACTATATAAAAAAAGGTCAACCCTTGGCTACGCTGCACACGGCTACCGAGGCCAAGGCAACCGCAGCAACAGAGCGGTTGTTGGCAAGTTATACAATCGCCGACAATCCCGTACCAAAACCGCCGCTGATACATGAATATATAACGGGTTAAAAAGGTATAAACGCCTTTAATCACACAAAAAGGAGCTGATAAGACAGCTCCTTTTTGTATGGAGTGGATTAAGTTTTTATTCCAACAAGCAAACAATTAAACCGCATTGGCAGCCGGTATTTGCAACCTGAATGCCAATTCGACTTCCTTGTTTTGCTCAGTGGTTATGTAGTTTTATTAATAATTGGGGTCCCGGGCCCCGGTGTTTGCCGCTTTGTTATGCAAAGGTGCATGCGTGGGTAGCATAACCGTGCCGGATCCGAAGCGCGGTGTGCTACCCCCTTTGCATAGGTGCGGCGAGTGGTGCATATGTGGTGCTTGTGCAACCTCTAACAAAGGTTAAAGCGGGAGCGGTGCGGTCCGTACAAGGCACAAGGCCTTCGCGGAGGTGGCAAAACCCGTCCATGGCGTGGAAACGTTTGTTTCGGTTACAAGCGCAGTATATCGGACATCCGTTGCCAAAACCTTAGACATTTTCTAAGATTTTATCATGACACCATGTATTATATAATCATGCTGGATTCATTTTTACTTAGTAATACTGCCCTTTTTATGTTTGTTAAATCAACCCGTCCAACCATTCATATCCATCGGGATAAGTTACATTGATGGCCTCCAACAGCCACGTTTTGCTTTCATCGCAAAGCAGCGGCATGATGGCTTTGAAGTCAATTTCGGTACGAGGTTTGGCGTAGGCACCTTGCATGGAGCCTTTGCCCGATTTGTAGAAGAGGATAATTTCCGGGGCCAGGTAGGGGATGCCGTCGCGGTACAAGATGGCTTTGTCCATGGCGCGGGCGATGCGGGGGTTGGCTTGCGCTACATATTCATTGCCTTCGCGCGTGTCGAAGGCCAACTCGATGAAACCGAGATCTTCCACGAGCCAATCGGCGGTGGGTTTGTAGGAGTAAACATCGGTGTTGGTGGTGGGGTCGGCGTTTGCGGGCAAGTGGCGTTGCAAGCGATCCAATTTGAACATTTCCGGTACAAAACCGGGTTGGATCGACCATGTGTTGGGTAGGTCGTGCCAATAAGGGTCGGTGATGTCGTTGATTTTGTAGAATAGAAATTGCCAAATGGTGCCGGGTTCTTCATATCTGCCGTAGGTTGGCCAACCGTTGTCCAGCAGGAATTGCACGGCTTTTTGGCGGTCTTCTTTAAATACGGCGATGTCAAAATCACCGTGGGTGCGCAGCTCGCGTCCGGCGAACATTTCTAGGCCGAATCCGCCGCAAATGGCGTAGTCGATACCCAAATTTTTAAATAAATCGTGTGCTTGCAAAATGGCTTTGTGCATAAATGATCATTCCTTTTTAATTATTTGTTACAATTTCATCAAATTCCAATATTTGTGCATAACCTGATCCTTCCAAGAATCCGCATGTTAGCCGAATCACATCCAAACCCGGCATTTCATACATTTCCGGAGTGGTGGTGGTATTGCAAGCATCTGCGATGTACGCGACTTCAAAACCTCTGTAATAAGCACCAATGGCCGTGCATTTGCAACACATTTCTACATTAAAGCCAACGATATCTACCTGCGAAATGCCCTTGTTTTTCAAGTATTGTTCCAATTCGGGGTTGGTAAACGCATCCCTTACGCTTTTTGTGAAAACCATGTGGTGCCCCGGTTGAATGGACAGGGCGATATTGTCGGTGTTTACGCGGAACATGGGGTTGTCGGGGTTATCTGCTTGATGTTGGATGAATATTGCCTCGTCACCTGTAGTGTCGTAGTGGGTGATGAGTGCTTCAATTTTAGCGTACAATAAAATTTTGTACATCCATTACCAATAATGCCTTCATATTATCTCCTCCATGCGGTGTTTGCCGTTATTCATAAATTTCATCGATAACGCAATCCAGCAGGGTGCAAAAAATTTCGTAATGGTCTTTGATCATCTCCTTGTTGACCACGGTTAGCAGCAGGGTGTCAATGATGCCGTGCGCGCGGTCTTTGCTTACTTTCATTTTGATATTGGGGGCGAAAAGGGTGGCAGCCAAGCCATCAACGCTGTTTTGGCTGTGTTTTTCGCGCCACGCTGCGGGTAGCTTGTTTAACAAGCTTTTGTAATCGGCGCCGTGTCTTTTGGTGATGATGTCGTTTTCGGCGTATTCGAGGTATAGCTTTTTTAGTACCGTGCAGATTTCGTCCTTGGTGGGGGGCGAAGAAAGCATTTCTTTAAACATTTTCCCTGTACTTTGTTGGAAATGATCCATCACATCGCAAAATAATGCTTCCTTGGAGTCGTAGAATAAGTAAAACGCGCCTGTAGAAATGCCTACTGTGGCGCAGAGCTCGCTGACGCTTGTTTTTTTATAACCGTGAGCAGACCAGCTTTTTTTGCATGCGATGATGAGGTTTTGGCGGATGTTTGTTTTTTCGGCCTCGGTGAAGCTACGCGGCATTGTGTACCTCCTTTGTTTTATGTGAATATAAATGCATTAACGTTCATACGCGCATTATAACGCGTAGTAAATGAATGTCAATATAAATCAAACCGCCAAGCAAAAACACAAAACGGCGGCTGTGATATAATCCATTTTCCCAATAATGCCGTTGATTTGTCCATCGGCACCGGATCGAATGCGTCAGCGGTGACGCGATAAGGCGGAGCGTTGACAAAACAAAAACATCTTAGGAGTTGAAAATGATGAAAGAAGCGATGAAAAATATATTTGAAACATGGCTGCGCGAAGACGGCGAGGATTTTATGGGCGTAGTTTGCGTGACGGGTAATGAGGGTGTGCTGTTTGAGCAAGCCGTCGGTATGCGCAACAAATCAGAAGCGTTACCCAACACCGTGGACACGGCATTTGGCATTGCCAGCGGTACAAAATTATTCACCGGGTTGGCCATATGTAAGTTGATTGACTGCGGGAAGCTGTCGTTGGAAGATAAATTGTGCGATGTAGTGCCGATGGATTTGGGGCTGGTGGACAAAGGAATCACCATCTTCCATTTATTGACGCACACATCGGGTGTGGGGGATTACTTGGACGATGAAGACGATGATGTAATTGAAAAAATCACCGCCACCTACGCGAAGCATCCCGTTCACTTGTGGACAAACTTGACCTATTATTTGCAACATTTCACACAATTGCCGCCCAAATTTGCACCGGGGGAACGTTATGGTTATTCCAACGCCGGGTATATTTTGCTGGGCTTGGTTATTGAAGCTGTAAGCGGTTGTTCGTATCAAGACTATGTAACGGATGCGTTGATTCGCCCGTTGGGATTGGTGCATACGGGCTTTTATCGTATGGATCAATTGCCGCCGAATGTTGCCGTGGGGTATACGCAGATTGAAGGCACGGACGCGGTGCGCACCAATATTTATGACATCACCGTCGTGGGAAGTTCGGCCGGTGGGCTGTTTTCTTGCGTGGCGGATTTGGACAAGGTATGGCGTGCTTTGGCTGCCGGGGAAATCCTTTCACCGGCGATGACGCAGGCATTCCTGTCACCGCAAGTGCAACGCGACGCGGAAGATGACGAACGCTTCTACGGATTTGGGTTGTACTATTTGAAGGACGAAGAAAACGCCGAAAAAATATTTCACTACGCGCTGGGTTGCGACGCGGGCGTGAATATTTTTACGGCGTATTTTCCCAAATTTGGCATCACGGCTACCGCGTTGGGCAACCTCGAAGACGTGGAAGTGATTCCGTTGATGTATGAAATCGTGGATGGTTTGTACGACGATTAAGTCATGTTGCTCAGCATATCTTCATAAGAATCGCGGCGGCGGATCAATTCCGTTTCGCCGCTTTTTTTGATGAGGACTTCGGCGGGGCGTGCGCGCAGGTTGTATTGCGATGCCATGGAATAGCCGTATGCGCCTGCGTCTTGGATGGCCAAGATATCGCCCGGTTGCAAGGGGGGGAGCGAGCGGTTTTTGGCAATATAATCGCCCGTTTCGCATTGATTGCCGACTACATTGGTCAAGCGGAATGCGCCGCGGTTTTCGGTAAACTGAATGTCGTGGGGAGCTTGCGACACAGGGTATTCGGTGATGGGTTGGCCGGATGCATTGTAAGCGATGATGTCGTGGTGCGCATCGTACATTGTAGGCCGCGCTAATACCGAAAAACCCACGTCGCAGCCCACGTAATGCACCGCACCCATTTGCTTGGTGGCGTGTACGGTGCCCAGCAGCACCCCGCATTCGGCGGCGATGTAGCGTCCGGGTTCGGTCATGGCGGTTAGGGGTTTGCCGTATTCCGCGGAAAAATCTTGCATCAGTTGCGCCAATTCAACGCCTACGGGGGTAAGGTCGAAGGGTTTTTCTCCGTCCAACTTATGGTATGGGATGTAAAAACCGCCGCCGAAGTCGATGAAATCCAATCCTTCGAATTGGCGGGCGATGTCGATGAGCGCGCGTGCGCCCACGAGGTACATTTCCTGCGCGTAGTTGCTGCCGATGTGGTGGTTGATACCCACGAGGCGCAGATTGTATTGGGCGAGCAGTTCCTTCACACGGGGGATGTCGCGCGGTAGGATGCCGAACTTGGTGTCATCGCCGCCGGTGACAACTTTTTTGTGGTGGCCTGCGCCGATGCCCGTGTTAAAACGGATGGCGATCGGGTGCGGTGCGCCCGAAACGGGGGAAGGTTCGCGCTTCACTAAGTCGGAAGATAACGCTTCGCGTTCTATTCCGACAATCGCTCCGGCGAGAACTTCCCCCGTTGCCGCCACTCCGTGCCCTTGTGCAAACTTATTTAAAGATTCGATTTGTGTGGGAGTGTTCGCATTCACCGGCGCATCTTTTTCTTGTGCAATCCTTCCAAATGTTTCAATTTGTGACAGGGAGTCCACGCTGACAAACACGCCTTTTTCCATCGCGAATTTTAATTCATCGGGAGCAGCGTTGTTTACGATGAAGAAAATTTCGCTTGGCGGGAAGCCTGCGGCTAGGGCGGCTACGATTTCGCCGGGGCTGGATGCGTCTGCACGCAGGCCTTCTTCGCGGGCGATACGCAAGAGGCTTAGGTTGCTGTTGGCCTTGATGGCGTAGTTGACGGCGTAGTGGGAGTAGGGGCAGAAGGCCCGCATGGCGCGGCATTGGGCGCGGAAGATTTGCTCGTTGTAGACGTACAGGGGGGAGCCGTATTGCGCGAGCAAATCGGCGGGGTTGTTATTTTGGTAAAAGTCGGACATGGGGATGCTCCAATCGTTTAAAATTTCATGTACCAAAAAATGGCTTTTTCATGGGCGGTGTCTAAATTGGCATACAGCATGGTGTCTACCCCGCCAATTCGGAAGCCGATTTTATTGTAGAACCGGCAAGCCGATACATTGATATCCTGCGTTTCAAGCGTCAAACCGGAAAGGCCGCTTGCTTTGGCCCATTCGATGGCGGCGTTCATTAATTGAGCGCCGACGCCTTTTTTTCTGCTGTTTTTGGCAACGGCTATGTTTTGAATCAGCGCATATCCGTTCCAATTTTTCGTGATTTCAATTTGGCCTACACATTCGTTTTCATCGTAATAAAAATAAATGATTTGGTGGGGATTGTTGATGAAATCTTCGCAATTTAATTCCGATGCGGGGTAATTTTTTTCGTAAGGCGCATCAAGCAAACATTCCGTATAAGACCAAGCACCGTCAATAAATTCAGGAATAATTTTGCCGATAACGTTAAAAGGTTGGTGGGGTTTGTTTATGTCCTTCATATTTTGGTGCGTAATTGCTGTTATCATTTTTGCCTCCAATCCAGTGCGAGGGTTATTTCGTCGCGCAGGGGGATGCCGTCCATGCCGATTAACGGGAGAGAATGCTTCAACGCGCGGTGGGCTTCCATTGCATTGATGCATACCCCGCGCAGAGCAAAGCCGCGTCGTTGGTAGAACCGTAAGGCATGTGTGTTGTCGTTGGTTGTGCGCACGGTGATTTGGCGGATGTTGCTTGCAATGGCGGTTTGTTTGACTCGTTCAATTAATGCAGTGGCGATGCCGATGTTGGGTGCGGTGCTTTCTAAAACGAGGATTTCGCATTCGTCGTTTTGGAGGTCATACAATAAATAACCCAGCGCTTCCCCATCACATACCGCCGCATAACCCGGTGATGTGCGCGTATCGTGTAACTTGCCGTTGGCGGCGATAAGCGGCCCGCCCCATGATTCGTCCAAGAGGGGCTGCACTTGCTTGCGCAGGGTGGGGTCGATTTTGCAAATCGTATAATCCAACGGCGCGATGGGTTTGACGAAGAAGATGCAACGTTCCGTTTCTTCAAAGCCAAGTTTGAGATGGAATTGGTAGCGGTCTGTATTTTCGATGGTGCAATCGCTGGCGATTTGGCGGCAGCCGTGTTGTGCCATCCAATGCTCGGCGAAACGCACCAGCCCGTCGGCGATGCCGCGCTTGCGGTATTCGGGCAGGACGAAAATGCCTTCCAAGTAGCCCTTGATGCCGTCGTCCGTGCCGTTTACATATTCGTGGCGGAGCGAGGCGTGCGCCACGCCCACGGCTTTATCAAATGACGCAGGTCGCATACCTTCCGCGCCATTCAATATACCATCCAACGCGAGAAAGAACGCTTGATTTTTGTCGGCGAAAAGCCGCTCGTTTTCTTCCAATACTTCATCATGGGGCATTTCGTACAGGGTGCATAACAAATCGGTCACTTGGTTGATTTGCGCGGGGGTTGCTTGCACAAATTGGATGGGCGGTGGGATGGGTTGCGGCGTGTTGGGATGGATTTCGCCCGTGCAATTCTCGCCGATGACTTGGTAACTGTCACTTGACACGGCGATGGCTTGATTTTCGCATAGGGCGATGTGCGGCAGCGGCAAGTCGGTGCGGTGCGGCGTACCGGGCGCACAATGGACAGAAACGTAGGCATTCAAAATCCCCAAACCAGCAAATCGAATGTCACGGGAGGTATGCGATCTGTGGCATTTGATAAATCGAATGTCACGGGAGTTATGCGCCCCGTGGCATTCGATAAAATCCGAGTGGTTGGGGTTGTCTTGGTTGAAATACGGCGTGAGTAACAAACTGCCCGCGCTCATGCCAACATACACCTTGTTGGCGGCGATGAACGCGCGAATGTGCGCGTCAAAGCCCGCCTCCCGCACACACTGGGCGAGGTAGGGCGTTTTGCCGCCGGTGATGTACATGATGTCGTACTGCAACACATCAGCCTCTGACCGCGGGCTGTCAACTTGAATGTCATAAAAGGTTTGCGCGCCATGACATTTTGCAACGTCATGAATCGTGATGTTGCACGGTTGGAAGTCCATCGCCAGCAATTCATCCCGCAGGCGGTGACAAATGGCTTTCGCCTTAGCTTCGTTTTGCATGGATGCGGTGGGGATGAACAGCACTTTCGTGTCTGCGAAGGGTTTTCCCACCATTTCGCGCAAGCGGTTGATTAACGGTGCGTTGGGTTTGCTCAAGACATTGTCGATGTAAAAACCGCTGTCTGTGAGTAAAACATTTTGCCAATTTGCATCCATGTTCGTTCCTCATTTCTATAAAACATGTACGAATCAAGTGGTTAGCCCCACTAACCACTTGATTCACGACCCCGTAGACTTGTAATGCCGCAAGCCAAAGCGGAAAAACGCCCAACACGGCAGCAAAAATACCAGCGATGCCAGCGGTGCCAGCGCGAAGCGCACTTCGTCCGTGCGCCCCACCAGATACAGGAGTGGATAATACTGTATCAACGCCAACGGCACAACATAAGTCAAGAACTTGAGGATGCCGTCGCCGTACACACCGAAGGGCAGCCGCCCGTGTTCCCGCGTGCCGTCGGTCAGGATATTCATGAATTCCAGCCCCTGCACAGTGAAAAATGTGAACGCCGCATACACCATAAACAAACCGAAAAAGACCAACGCGCCGCACAAAATCATCAAGCACAACACCGCAATTTTGTCCCAAGTCCAATCAATACCGCTGCGCGGCAACGCGAAAATCAGCACCGCCACCGCCTGCACATACCGCCCCAAGCGTGTAAATTCCACTTGCGATGCCAACACTTGAAAAATCTCATTGCGCGGGCGCACCAGCACGCGGTCAAATCCGCCGTTGCCCAACAACAGCGGAAAACGGTCAAATCCGCGCCCAATCAACTCCGAAGTCGAAAAAGCCATCATCATCACCGCGAAGCCGATGAGCACTTCTTCATAAGAAAAACCGCCCACGTTATCGAAGCGGTCGAACAAGAATTGCAAACCCAAAAACGTACCAAACGCCACCAAAAACTGCCCCAACGTGGACAGGAAAAATTGCGATTTATATTGCATTTGGCTGCGCAAATGCATGGAGAAATATTTGAAGTATAATTTCATGCGCCAAACCCCAACTTTCCGAAAAAGAGTAATAACCTTGCGAGGATATTTTTACAAGACAAGGAAGTGCCGACGAAGCGTGCAGGCAGCACGCGAGGAGGTGCTGACGCAGGATTGTGAAAATAGGCCGAAAGGGTATTACGCTTTTACGGGAAGTTGGGGTTAACCCCCCTGCACCGTCACGCGTCTTAACGCCCGCCGCATGAAAAATTGTCCAACAACCGCCAACGCCGCCAGCCAAAACACTTGAATCGCCAACGCCCGCACCAGCGCATCGCCTTGCAAATATCCGCTGAAAATCAACAGCGGCGTGTTCTGCATCGCGCCAAAGGGCGACAACTCCACCACCGTGCGCAACCCCGCCGGGAAAAACGGAATCGGAATAATCCCCCCCGTCAAAAACTCCCCGCCCGAAGCCATAATCATGCGCGTACCCCCGGCGTTAATTGACGAAAACGCGGATACATAAACCAACATCACAATGCCCACCGCTACGCAAGCCGCCATCAACATGCTCAACAAAAACAGACCCATTTGCACCGCACTGCTCGGCAACACCAGCCGCATCGAAGCGGGCAGTACCAACGCCACCAGCAAAATCGGCGCACAACGCAACGCTACCCGCGCAATCCGATTCGCAATCGTTTGCGTGTACCAACGGTTGTACAAATTGACCGGGCGCACCATTTCATAAGAAATATGCCCGCTTTGAATCGCATCAAAAATATCATAGTCATATGCCCACATCGCAAACAACGCCAAAAACGCCTGCTGTATCCAAATATAACTCACCGTCTGCTCCAGCGTCATGGGGAAAGCCGCCGGATTAACCGCATAAAATGCCTGAAACGCCAATATGTACATAAATCCCCACGCAAATTGCGTAGATAACCCCGCCAACGCCGCCGCGCGGTATTGGATGGAATTGTTAAATTGCACGCGGAAGATGGCCGCGTAGGCTCTCATATTTCGTATTCCTTGTACAGCGCGGCCACCATTTCTTCGGCGTTGGCACCTTCGGGGGCTTGCGCTTTTAGTTGTGCCAACGAGCCGTCCAACAAAATTTGCCCCTTGCCGATGAGGATGATGCGTTCGGTCAGGGCTTCAATGTCTTGCATGTCGTGGGTGGTGAGCAGCACCGTGGTGCCATGTTGGGCGTTGAGCCGCTTGATGAATTGCCGCACGGCAATCTTCGACACTGCATCCAATCCAATGGTAGGTTCATCCAAAAAGAGGATGCGCGGGCTGTGCAGTAAGCTGGCGGCGATTTCGCACCGCATCCGCTGCCCCAGCGACAATGACCGCGCGGGGGTCTTGAGGATTTCGCCCAACTCGAGGATTTCGGTTAATTCGTCCAAGTTGCGCTTGTAAGTGGGGTGCGGCGTTTTGTATATGTCGCGTATCAGTTCGAAGGAGTCGATGACGGGCACATCCCACCAAAGCTGGCTGCGCTGGCCAAATACTACACCAATTTCGCGCACGTGTGCCGTCCGTGCCTTCCACGGGGTGCGGCCGTTGATGTCACAGGTACCGCCGTCGGGGGTCAACACGCCGCACATGATCTTAATCGTGGTGGATTTGCCCGCGCCGTTGGGGCCGATGTACCCCACCATTTCGCCGTCGCCCACGGTAAAAGAAACCTCACGCAAAGCATGCACCAACTCATACTCCCGCGAGAAAAGCGCACGCACGGCATTGCCAAAACCCGCTTGTCGCTTGGCCACGCGGAAAGTTTTGGTGATATTGGACAATGTAATCAACGGTTGCCTCCTGTCATGTTATGTAACGTTCTGCCGGCTGCGATTTCTTCTGAAATGAAGGCATTAAAATCTTGTTTGGCACGTTTGTGCCGTGCTTCGCTGTATCCGAAGAGGAGGTTAGGGTTGTGGGTTTTTAACAAAGTGATGATTTCTTCTATGCTTTCCTTGGTGTATCCGAATAATTGAAGTTTAAATCGCATGCCTTCAATATCGTAAATATGCAGGTTTTTTGCATCCATTGGCATGAACGCCGAAAGTGTCGCGTTGGAAAAATAAATCCATGCGGCATCTTTGTAATCAACAAATTCCAAACACCAAGGCGATCGAATGTAGAGCCTTTTATTGCCCAAATACGCTTGCCCATATTTTGTGCATACCTTGCCGCTTAATTCAGTGTTGATTTCCGCTTGCTCGTCTGCAGGTAATTGTTCAAATTTTGCAAACATTTTTTTGCGTCTTCTGCCGCTTTTTATTTTCAAATAAAAGAATACGCCCAGGAAGAATGCAGCAAAAATTTTAGTTAATAAAGTACCTGCGATGATTTCATTCCAATTAGGTGGCTGTTGCAAAATGTGCTGCTCAATATAAATAATAACGACCGGACTCACGAATGAAGCAAACCCCAATATCGCCAAAAACCATAGGGAAATTACATAAAAAAGGGTACCGCCCCGTTGCCAACGGTAAAACCTTCCTTTTTTCATATCTTGCTCCGCACTACCAGCAGCAACCCACTCTCCACGCTAATTTCCGCTATATCGGCGGTAAATTCGTTGCTGGTACCGCGGGTTTCGCCCATGCGCAGGGTTTCGTTTTCCAGCGGGTAAACAAGGCCGCGGGTGGTGATGCCGGTGACCCGCGTGCCCAGCGGGTACAAAGACAGCGTTTGGTAGTCCGCACGGGGGAAGGGGAGGAAAATTTCGCAGCAGCTGTAGGGGTGCGCCAACATGATGGACGTGGTTTCATCCCATATTTCCACAGAAATGTCGCCGTTTTGGGTGGTGAGGTTGCCCAATACATGCAGGTTGGCCAGCGCGTGGTCAAACCGCCCGCCCAGCGCACCCACAATAACAATGGAAGCGGGCGACAACGCCTGCGCGAAGGCCGCCGCGAGCGCCAAGTCGGTGTCGTCCTTCTCCGGCGGGAAAGCGTGCGCGGGGATGCCCTGCGCTTTGTATGCGGCAATCAAATCAGCATCGGCAGAATCAAAATCGCCCAACAGCACGTTGGGTGTTAATCCAAGCAACGCAAAATGCCGCGTACCTCCATCGCACGCAATCAAAAAATCCGCGTCGGCAAGCCGTGCGCGGGTGGCGGGGTAGTCGCGGATTTCGCCGTTGGCGATGATCGCAAGGTTCATGCGTTGCCGTGGGTAGCCGCGGTTTCGTAATAACGCATGCGGCAGGACGGCATATTAATGAAGGAATAGAATTTGAGTGCCAACTCGTTGGGGGTGGCGGCGTTGGCTTCAAAGTTTTTTACGTCTTGCAGGGTTTCGAAGATGAGCAAATCTGCCCAAGTGTCGCCGTCGCGCACTTGCCGCCAGCCCACGTAACCGGGCTGCTTGCAAATATGTTCATCGTTGAGGATTTTTGCCGCTTGCAGGAAGTCGGCTTCGTTGGTGCCTTTTTTCAACTTGAATTCGCAATAGAAGATGCCCTGTGCCATTTTGCATTTTCCTTTCGCCATTCGTATTTTGGGGCGGTAGTGTATGAAATGGGTGGTGGTTTGTCAAATCAGTTGGTCCTTAATTGGGGCCAACTGAATGTTGACAACTATTACGTCCGCCGATATAATAATATTACGTCAGTCGATATAGCGACCGACGTAATATAAACATGAAAGGAGCTGCCATGAACGAACGAGGCGCATTAACCGAAGGCGTGTACATGATTCTCGTGTCACTTTTAACACCGCGCCATGGATACGCCGTGATGCAAAACGTCGAAGCACTTACCAACGGACGCGTAGTAATGGGTGCAGGCACATTGTACGGCGCAATAAACAATTTACTGGAGAAAAAGTGGATTGTATCCGCCGGAAACAACCCGGAATCACGCAAAAAAGAATATGTAATCACGCCCAAAGGCATGGAAACCTTACAATACGAAATACTACGATTGGGTGAACTGTTGCAAATCGGCATGGAGGGCATGAAAAATTCCGCCAATTCGGAAATGCCCGGTAAAAAACAGGGGGAAGCGTATGAAAATTAAATTATGGAAATATTTCATTGACGAAGAAAGTACCGAAAAATGGTTAAACGACTTGGCCGCCGAGGGTCTAAATTGCGTAGGCAGCGGCTTCCTCATGCACAAATACTACTTCGAGCAAGACCAACCCGGCGAATACACCTACCGCATCGTCATCCTGGACCACGCCATGGGCCACCCGGAAACCACACGCTACCTCAATTTCCTGCGCGAAGGTGGTGTAGAGTACATTGCGTCCGGCTACCGCCACTTCATCCTACGCAAAAAAACCGCCGACGGCCCCTTCGAACTGCACACCGACCGCGCATCGCTCATCAAGAAAAATAAAACACTGATGAATTTTGCAATCGTTACGGCATTAATTTTGCTTCCGATTATCGCGTTGAATGTGGGCGTTACGATTATGCACTTGGTGAACAGACATATCTATACCACGCTGATGGTGTTTATTAATGCAATGGGTGCAGCCGTATGTTTTGTGCTGTTTGTGATTATGTGTACGCAATGGCGGCGCTACGCATTGCGCAAACGCCGCTTGCAAGAAGAGGGTGCCATACACGAATAAAAATTAACCCCCAAAGCCGTTGTTTAATTCCATAACGACCTTGGGGGTTTTCCATAAATATTTATGCCACTGCGCTTGTCGTTTTAATCTTCAGCCGCCCAAACACATGCCTGCTTAAACAGCTTCCTATAAAGATACACATCCTGCTCTGTAAATTTACCTTCAACAATTTTATCAACCGAAATCCATTCAACCCCACTATTTTCATCCGGTTTAACCGCCAACATATCCGCTTCATCTGCCACAAATAAATACGCGATGGAAAGATGCAAATGGCTGTTTACATATTTACCATTTTTGAAATGGCCTGTAACAGGCAATACATCAATGGAAGCAACTTTGCTGGAAATGGGCGTGACGCTTACCCCCGTTTCCTCCGTAGCTTCTCGCCGTGCAACATCCAACAAATTACAATCGCCGTCGGCATGCCCACCCGTCCACGCCCAGCAATTTCTTATGTTGTGATGGACAAATAATGCCTTATCCAGTGACCTATTTAAAATAAATCCCGAACCGGTGATATGAGCGATTTCGTTGTCTCTCAATAAAATGCTGTGCGGGAATAATTGTATGCAATTTAAAATCACATTTTTGTCTTGCTGTTCTTGTTCGTTTTTTGGTGGGTAGTTTTTTATATCATTGATGTAAGTCATTTAGCACCGTCCTAGGTGAATTTTTGGATTTTTATATGGATGTTTGTAATGTTAGAAAATGCTATTTGTGGATTTACCAGCAAATTGCATTCGATTGTTGTCCGGTATTTTATTTAATCATCGTCCTTTTTTTGCTTTTTTCCATTCTAATTTCAAATATATCCGTATTGCATTACTTAACAAATCAAGTTTATCAAACAAAATTTTATAGATAGAGCTTTGTTCTGCGAGGTGTTCTAATTCTTCTATAAGATGTTCATCATAACACCTGTTTTGTTCATTGTATCTATATAAATTTGCCTCAACCATATTTATTTGATTTTTTAATTTGTCCCATACTTGTATTTTTTCGTTAACTAATATTGATTTTATTTCAATAATCAAAGCGACGATTTGCTTGTTCTTACCGCGATTTGACGTTTCAGATAATAATTCAACTGGTTTTCCTTTTTCGTCCTCTGGCCCAAAGTACAAAATAAGTAGGTGTGCTTTTTCATTTACTATAGAAAAGTTAATATTTGTTTTATTTTCAATATTCGTCATAACCATTTCATAACAAACAGAAATTAATTTCGCAACGGATGCTCTTACATTTTGAATCCATTCTATCCTTGCACTTGAAATATTATTTTTGTGAGATGATTTAATTGACATTATCGTAGTTATAACCGCGCCGATAATTGCCACAACAGCAACAACCAAGGCAATGATATCACTCGTTGAAAAAAATGCTTGCGTTTGTAATTGATACGGAGTGAGAGGGTAGTTTATTGCTGCGCTTATTATATTAATAATTTCGTATGCATCCAAAAAAATCCCTCCAACAGTTTTAGTTTTATATTTTTTATTTCTACCGCAACCGCTCCAACAACGCCTGTATCGTCTTGACCCGTCCGAGGCCGCCGTCTTCGGGCGGTTTTTCGTCTTTGTGTGCTTTTAAAGTCAGATATGGGCTTTGTGCCATGGTGAAGAGTAGGCGTGAAGGGTTTTTGCGGACTAGGGTGGTTAGGCGTTCGACGTTGACGGCGGCATCGGCGCGGAAGACGATGACGATGTTTTGGCCTTTTTGCGTGATGGCGGTAACACCGATGCTGCGGGCGATGGCTTTCATGTGCGCCACTTCCAGGAGGTTGGACACGGAGCGGGGTAGGTTGCCGAAGCGGTCTTCGATTTCTTCTTGGATGTCGAAGAAGTCTTGTTGGTTATTGATGGTGGCGACTTTTTTGTAGATTTCTAGTTTTTGTTGTTCGTCGGGAATGAAGCGGTCAGGGATGTAGGCATCGACGTTGATTTCAATGGCGGTTTCGAAAGCTTCGGGCACGGCTTCGCCCTTGAGGCCGGAGACCGCGTCGGACAGGAGTTTGCAATACATATCGTAGCCGATGGCATCCATATGGCCATGTTGCTGTTGGCCAAGGAGGTTGCCCGCGCCGCGGATTTCTAAGTCACGCATGGCGATTTTGAAACCCGCGCCAAATTCGGTGAACTCGCGGATGGTTTGGAGGCGTTTTTCCGCTTCTTCGCGCAGGATTTTGTCGCGGCGATACATGAGGTAGGCGTAGGCCAAGCGGGACGAGCGACCCACGCGTCCGCGCAGCTGGTAGAGTTGGGAGAGCCCCATGAAATCGGCGTTTTGGATGATGATGGTGTTGACATTGGGGATGTCCAGCCCCGTTTCTACGATGGTGGTGCAGACGAGCACATCCACATCACCCGCGATGAAGTCTTGCATGATGTTTTCCAGCTCGTGCTCGCTCATTTGGCCGTGGGCGAAGGCTACGCGGGCTTGGGGTACGAGGGCGGCCACGCGGGTGGCTTCTTCGGCGATGTTGCGCACGCGGTTGTGCAGGTAATAGACCTGCCCGCCACGCGCCAGCTCGCGGCTGATGGCATCGCGCACGAATTCGTTGTTGGACTCCATGACATAGGTTTGGATGGGTTGGCGTTCTTCGGGCGGCTCGTCCAAGATAGACATGTCGCGGATGCCGGTGAGCGAGAAGTGCAGCGTGCGCGGGATGGGCGTGGCAGTCAGGGTCAACACGTCCACATCGGCGCGCATTTCCTTCAATTTCTCCTTGTGCCCCACGCCGAAGCGTTGTTCTTCGTCCACGATAATGAGCCCCAAATCCTTGAACTGCACGTCCTTGGATAGGAGGCGGTGGGTGCCGATGACGATGTCGGCTTTGCCTGCGGTGATATTTTTGAGCGCGTTTTTCTGTTCGGATTTCGTTTGGAAGCGCGAAAGTCGCTCGACGGTGACGGGGTAGTCCTTCATCCGCGACGTGAACGTGTCGTAATGTTGCTGCGCCAAAATGGTCGTGGGCACGAGGTAGGCCACCTGTTTGCCGTCTTGCACGGCTTTGAACGCTGCACGGATAGCGATTTCTGTTTTTCCGTAACCCACGTCGCCACACAACAAGCGATCCATGACGCGGGGCGATTCCATATCGCGCTTCACGTCCTCAATGGCGGTGAGTTGGTCGTCGGTTTCGCTGTAGGGGAATTGGCCTTCGAATTCCGCTTGCCATACGGTGTCCGTGCCGTAGGTGTGGCCGCTGGAAGCTTGACGTTTGGCGTACAAATTAATGAGGTCTTGCGCCATGATTTCCACGGCGGCGCGGGCGCGGGCTTTGGCTTTGGTCCAATCAGCACCGCCCAGCTTGTTGAGTTTTGCGTCCTCTTTGCCGCCGATGTACTTGTGCACCAAGTCCATTTGCGAGGTTTGTACATATAAATTGCCGCCGTCGGCGTATTCCAGCTTGAGGTAGTCGCGCGCCAGCCCGTCATTAACCACTTGCTCGATACCGCGAAACACCCCGATGCCGTGGTTGTCGTGCACGATATGGTCGCCCACGCGCAGGTCGCCGAAGTGGTTGATTTTCTCCGCGTTTTTGAGCTTGCGGCGGGTGCGGCGGCGGGTTTGCTGCTGGGTGGCCAAGTCTTTATCGGTGATAACGGCGAGAGAAATATCCGGGTATTCGAAGCCGCCGGATAATGCGCCACGGGCGATGGTTACTAGGCCTGCCGGAAGGTCAAAAGATTTAAGGTCAAAAGATGAAGACCTTGGGGCGTCGCCCCAAACCCCACGAGGGACAAGCCCCTCGACCCCATTCTTTTCAATTTTGATTTGAGTGGCTTTGTTATTATTTATCGCGTGTCCTTCGATCGCTTCATTATAGGATTGGAGTTGCGTGGGTTGGTTGTTATTTATCGCTTGTCCTTCGGACGATTCATCATCGGATTGGGGTTGAATGGCTTGATTGGTTTCCATCGCATGCGCATCGACCCATTCTTTTTTGGATTGGGGTTGTATGGCCGGGTTGGCCGGTTCGTTGCGTGTTTCATCGAGGTTGCCTGCGTAGTGGGTGGGGATTTCTAGGTCGCGGAGGGCTTCGGTGAGTTGTTGGCCGTGGCGGCCTGTGCCTGCTAGGATGACTACGCGTTGGTATTTGGCCAGTAGGGTGCGTAAATCTTCGGCCAGTTCGGAAGGTTTGGCGCGCAGGGGGGTGGCCGAACGCACGCGGAAGGGTATTTCGGGCGCGTGGGGGAATTCGTCCAGTTTGCCGCTCATGGAGGAGAGGAGGACGCGGGCGAAGGATGCGGAGCGCGTTAGGACTTGTGCCCACGGTAGGGTTACTTGGGCTTGCTCGGGCACCATGCGTCCGGCCATCAAGCGGTGGGTGATGCTGTCGGTATATTCGGTTTGTACGTTTTCCATGTGGATGGATGTGGCGTTGGGTTCATCGAAGAAGAGGACGGTGTCGGGCGGCAGATAATCCAGTAGGTTGGCTTCCTCTTCATAGAAGAAGGGGAAGAAAGCCTCGGTGCCCGTGGCGACTTCATCGCCCCAGCGCAGGAGGGTCATTTCCAACGTTTCGGCCAGGGTTTGAGCTTCTTTGTGGTTACCGGCGGCTTTTAATGCGGCGGATTGTTCGGCGAAGGCTTCTTTGACGCGGTTGCGTGCGCGGCTCAACCGCTTGGGGCCAAAAACCAGTTCGCGCATGGGGTAGGCGAGGAAGGATTCGGCCTTCTCGGTCGAACGTTGCGACAACGCATCCACCACGCGAATCGAATCGATTTCGTCATCGAAAAACTCAATCCGCAGTGACTGCGAAGGGTTCAAATGTAGGGTCTGCTTTTCACCCGTAGCCGGGATATACGTGGCTACGGCAGGAAAGATATCCATAATACCGCCGCGCAAGGCAAATTGCCCCGCGCCTTCCACCAACCCGCAGCGTTCATATCCCATCGCCACCAACTTACGCGCCAAGTCGTCGGGTTTGACGCGGTCGCCCACAGCCAACGCTTGTCGATATGTAGCAAAAATAGCTGCCGGAACGAGACGGTCAAGCAAAGCCTCTGCCGACAAAATTATGATTGGCTGTCTACCGGTTGCGCGAGGGGTCGCGGGGGCAGGGGGGGAAGTTTCCGTAAGCGCGTCTTGCGGAATAGAATGCGTGCGGAGGGTCGCTTGCGACCCTCCGTGCGCATTATCTTCCGCATTAACGCGTCGGGAACCTTCTCCCCCTGCCCCTGCGACCCCGTCCTCCAGCAACCGTTCCACCACTTGCAAGCGTTGCCGTGTGATGTCTACGCTGCGCACATCGGCGGCGTAGAAAATCATATCGCGCGATGGATAATAGCAACACGCATCGCGGAAAAAGTACGACAAATCGGCGAAGATTTCCTTCGCCTTGAGTTCATTGGGGGCGATGACGAGCGCGGGGCGTTGCGTGTCTGCCAGCAAGCCCGCCGCCAAGTGCCATTTTTGTGCGCCGATGGTGCCTGCGCACCATGCGGTGTGTCCGCGCTGCACGAAATCGCGCAGTTGCGCATATGTGGGGGAAGTGTAAAGCGGGGAAAGTAATTTCATGCGTCACTCCTGTGGGGGTGGAATGTGCAGCGCGAATTTAGTAGAGCGGCACGGGGTTGAGCCCTGCCAGTTGTAATTGTTGAATGATGTCCGTCAAGGAATGATGCGCTTGCGAGCGGATGACATGTGACAACCCTACGGCGACGAAGAAGGTCGTAGGTTCTTCCGTTTCACGCAGGAGACGTTTGATTTCGTTGGCGTAGTAGGTGGAGCGCCAATTGTGCACGATTGCGTTCGTGTAAAAGATGTATAGGCAGTCGTCGTACACCGACAATGCCAGGCTGCGCAATATGGGTGTGAAGTCGTTTTGCTGATAATAATGTGCGATTTGATCCAGTGTCAGCTCACCACTGTCGATGAATTCATTGATCATGTCCATGGGGTCTTGCAATTGCATGATTTGCGCCAGCATGACCTCGTGCGGCGGGTTAAACATGATTTCGACTTGTTGCTGGGCCGATTCCAACCCGATGATGGGCAAGCCGCGTTGCGCCGCTATTTGGGCGATGTAACTGTCTACGGTGGCGTAGAAATCTACATCAAAATTATCCGCAAACATTAATGCGATTTGCATCATAAGTTGTGTCACCAACATGGAGGGATTCATTGTGTTGACGTTGGCGTAGTTGATGCCCCAATGCATAGTCATCATTTCCACCATGTGGTCGTAATGTTCGTCGGGCAGGATATCGCGCCAGGTTGCGCCGTCGGGCAGGAAGGTAACAGCCATTACGGCTGCTTCCATGGCCGCCGCCGATTCGCCGACTTCTGCAATTTCTACTGCGATGACATCTGCGCGGGCCAGCGCTTCTTCTACCGCATCTGCCAGCGGAAACCAATACGGCCGGCCGCCGTGCAGCGTGCCGAAGATATAGGCCACGTTGCCGCCGTATTCCACGCGGTGCAGTGCGCCGTGGATGCGGTTGTCTTGCGCGGGATCAACCGGATAGGGCAATGGAATGGGTGATATCTCTAAAGGGGTGGTGGTTGGCGTTGCTGTTGAGGGGGCATAAGTAGGCGTGGGCGCGTAGGGGGTGTCTGCGTTTTCTGTGGCGCGTCCGCATGCGGCCAGCCCCAGCGTTATCAGTACCAACAACAAACCGAGCGTCAATCGTCTATTCTTCTGCATTTTTTTCCTCCGATGGTTTCTCTTTTTTGGGGCGGGCGTTGAAGTGGTTCATGGCGGCTTGGGTGCCGTCGCGCAAGATTTTCTCGATGGCGTCAGTGGCCAGTGTTACGCCTTGGATGAAGCCAGCCCATTCCTCACGCAGGAAGCGGCTCAGTACATAATCGGCCAGTGTCCAACTTGGCGGCTTGGCGCCAATGCCGATACGCACGCGTGGGAATTCGTCCGTGCCCAGCTTGTGGATGATGTCGGCCATGCCTTTTTGCCCGCCGGCGCTGCCGCGCTCACGCACGCGAATAGCCCCCACGGGTAGGCTCACGTCGTCGTACACGACAATGATTTCCGAAGGGGGTAGCTTGTAGAACCGCAGCGCGGCGGATACTGCGTCGCCGCTCAGGTTCATGTACGTGGTGGGTGCAAGCAGCAAAATGGGCTCGCTGCCAATCTTGCCCTCGCCCACCTCCGCGCGGAAGCGGCGGTTTGATTTCATTTGAATCCCGTGGTCGTGGCACATTTTGTGCATGACCTCGAAGCCCACGTTGTGCCGTGTGCCTGTGTACTTGCGGCCGGGGTTGCCCAGCCCAACAATAATTCGCATGGGGGTACTATAACAATTATTTACAAGTTGTGGAAGAGTGTATGGGAGCCATTTTCATGCGTCGCCGGGGGACGCCCGCGCGAGGGGTGTGGGACGTGCGCTGTGCGGATTTGCGCGATGAAAGGCGCACATCGGCTAAGTGCGGCCGTTGGTCTTTTTCCGCTTGGGGTTGGTGCGGGGTGGTGGTGCGTGCGGGGTTGCGGAAAGAAGCCCAACGGTCTTACTAAGCCATTGCGCACCGTTCATTGCGCAAATCTGCAAGGCGCACTTACCCACACCCCCCGCGCGGGCTTCTCGCGGCGCTACAGAGAAAAAAACCCTGCGCTTTTCTAAGGTGTGCAAATAATTGCTATTGCACGAGAACTTGTTACACTTGTGTGAACCTTGAGTTGTTGTATGGATTGAACGGCGTAAAAAATTTAAAATAGACTAAGGAGCATGGGAGATGTTGAACACGCCTTTGGGAGAAATTATTGTAAAATTAAATGACAGAAAAATCCCTTTTTGCGTAGAAAAATTAGAAAATATCCACATAGGGCAGTGGGGGTTGTCTGTTTTTGCAGTGGATGGTAGATATAAAATCCTCGTTGATATTGCAAATGTGAAAACACCTTTGTCATTGACTTGCCAATTTGATTTTGAAGCGATATTTCATAAAAGCAGTATAAATAGTGGAGAGCGTCTCGCCCTTAAAACTTGGGAAAATGGCACACTGATGTTTAGCATCGGAAGCGAAGATGAAATTGATGAAACAAGCATAGAATATCTTGAATACGGCATAAAAGTTTATGTTGAAGATGGAGCGAAAGTTGATAAAGCAACCATCACGCTTTGGGGGATTTTTTCAGTTGGCCCCAAATTGGAGCCAACTGATTTAACTTACACCCACAAATTACGGCGTGGTGCAATCGAAACAGATGCAATTTTCATGGATTGATTATCCTGCGGGGTGCGGGGATGAAATTGACGGTTGGTGTGATGACGTTATGGTTCGGTTTGTGTTGGAAAGTGATGTGGCGGTTGCAGTTTTAATGTTTGTAATTTTTCGGGGCAAAACAAAAGCGCATCCGGCGGCAAACATGGTTTGCCTTGATACGCTTATTGTTAATCCTATTTTGTGCGGCCAAAATTTGGGTGCACGTGTGGTTGACTTGGTATATCCGGCTTCGGCGGCGGGTCGATTTTTGGCGTATCGTAATAAATTATAGCTTCCTTCTGCTGCCGCCCAGCAGTAGGAAGCCTGTGCCAAAGAGTAGTACGATGCCGTTGTACAGCCAGAACCATGCGGTGGTGCCATAGTCGGCTAGGGCTGTGACTGCCCGTACAAACCAATAGGCATAAAAGATAGCGCCTATGTGTTGTATTGCTGTGGGCAGCGCTGCAGTGGGTACCATTAGGCCGCTGATGAGCATCATGACGGCGATGAAGAAAAGGAATGCGTAGTTGCTATTGCCTCGGCTTTTGAAATAAGTATTCCAACAAAAGGCGAAGGCGGCCGATGCCATGGCGAAGGCGAGTAAGGTGATGGTGATGCCTGCGGTGAAGGGGAGGCTCCAATGGTAGCGCGTCAAGCCCAGCGTGCCCAGCAGTATGATTTGTAGGGTCAGGGGGAGGATGGAGGCCAGCAGGTTTTGGAAGATGTAGCGCGTCATGGTGGTGGGCGAAATGAGGATTTTCATTACGGCGCCGTCCATGCGGTCTTCCAGGATTAGAGCGGCCAATAGGTTGGCGCTCAGGAGCATGAGTGTGGCCAGCATGAGCAACCCCCCGGCGGGGGCATCGGTCCACATTGTTGCCGGAGCTATGATAAATATGGACGGTACCAACAATCCGGCGAAATAGGCGACCGGGCTGCGCAGATTGCGGAGGAGGGCGTATTTGAATATGGTCATTGGCGTTCCTGCCTTCCGATGATGAATGCCGCTGCGGTGAAGATTGCGATCCATACCAACAAGGCCGCGATGCTGTCCAATCGATTATAATTGGCAATGACATTGATGCCCGCGCTGACCGGTAAGTGGTTTAATATTGTTTGGATGGGTCGGGCCAAGTCCGTCATGTTAGCGGCCAAAACAGGCAAAATCGCAACGCCCATCATGATTTCGCCAAATACATAACTCATGCGCGCGCTGGATTTTTCGTCCTTGGTGTAGCGGAAGATGAGTACGCCGCTCATCTGCGTGATGAATGACAATGCCAACAAAACCACCAACACATAAGCATAATTGCCCCATTCGATATTGAAGGCAACGACGGTAATGGCCACCACAATGGCACCGTAGAACACACTAAACAACCAGCCCGCCGCCATAACTGCCATATAAAAAACTTTGGGCGCAATGGGGCTCACCAACAAGCGGGCGCGTGTGGGGCTTTTCATGTCGTAATGCAACCACCCCGCCGTCAAGTCAGCACAAAAAAATTGGAAACCCAACACCATAGGTATTGCCATACCGTATAAAAAATTGCTTTCCACTTCCATGAAGTCAAATAGATAATTTTCCAGTAATTGAAATGCAAAGATGAAAACCAGCGGCAGCGCAATTACCAATAAATTGGCAGGGTCTTGGAAGTTCTTTTTCACGTAATGGGTGAAAATCCATATAAAATTACGCATAGCCGTTGCCCTCCCGAAGTGATTTGCCGGTGAGGGTGAGGAAAATGTCTTCCAGCGAACGTGCTTGCTCAGTGATGCCCGCAAAGCCGCCGTGTTGCCCGGCCAGTTCGGTGATGCGGCTGATGTTGCCGCTATTGGCGGCTGAAATGATGGTGTATTTGTTGCCCGCCATGTTTACTTGCCGCACGCCGGGTACTTCTTCCAATGCGCGGGTTAGTGCGGGGGAGGGGGCGATGGCGGTGAGTATCACGGTGCTTTCATTGCCGGTGTTTTTGATTAACTCGTTAACCGTGCCTTGGGCGATGATGCGCCCCAAGTCCATGATGATGATGCGGTCACACACGGCTTCTACTTCCTCCATGTAGTGGGAAGTGTAGATGACGGTCGTGCCGTTGGCTGCCAACTTCTTGACCGATTCCAAAATGTGGTTGCGCGATTGCGGGTCGATGCCTACGGTGGGTTCGTCCATGATGATTAGCTTGGGTTGGTGCAGCAGCGCACAGCCGATGTTGAGCCGCCGTTGCATACCTCCCGACAGTTGCTTGGGCTTTTTCTTGCGGTGGTCACGCAACTCGATGAAGTCTAGCACATCGCTTACGCGTGCGTTGAGTTCTGCGCCGCGCAGGCCGTACAAGCCGCCTACATAGCGCAAATTTTCCACCACATTTAAGCCGCTGAACAGTGTAATGTCTTGCGTGACCAATCCCAGTTCGTGCCGCGTGGATAAGTTCTTGGTATGTTGTTTTTGCTCGAACAGCATCACTTCGCCTTCGTCGGCGTTGATCAAACCGCATAACATGTTGATGGTGGTGGACTTGCCCGCGCCGTTGGGGCCCAGTAGCCCCAATATTTCGCCGGATTTTACCGTTAGGTCTAGTTGGTTTACTACGGTTTGGTTGCCGTAGCGTTTGGTTACGTTTTTCATGGTTGCAAGCATGATGATCACTCCGTGTTTGTTATTTTATGTTGTGGTGATTTTTGATCGTTTGTATTGTTTCTTCAATCCATTCCAGCCGTGTCTTTAAAATCATTTCGCCGTGGCGGGCTACGATGTTGAAATAAAGTGTATGTTCCGCGCCCACTTCGTCCGCGTCTTGGTCTATGGCGCTGCGGATGCCTTTGTGTGCATTGCCCAAGCCTAGGCAGGTTTCGCGGAAGGATTCCATCAGCGCGATGGCCGCGTCGGCACTGGTATTGCCAGAGAACAACACCCGCAGCAAGAACGCACTGCGCCCTGCGAGCGCGTTTTCGATATCTTCGCCCGGTTCCAGTAACCAATTTAAAAATTCTGCTGTGCCTGCTTCGGTTATTGTGTAGATTTTTTTGTTGGGTTTGTCGTCTTGGATTACACGCTCGCTTACCAGCCACCCCTTTTGCTCCATGCTGTTGAGCTCGGTATAAATTTGGGTGGTTTTGGTATGCCATATGTACTTCATTGTTAGCGCGAATTCCTTGCTTAATTCATAACCGGTTTGTGGACTTAGGCTGAGCAGCCCCAGTAATCCGTGTTTGAGCGACATAGATATACCTCCGCTATTGCATATTGCGCATTCGAAATATAGCGCATATTAATTTGCTTGTCAAGAACAAAAAAATCCAGTGGGTCGCAAGTTGCGACCTACTGGATATGACCGAATACCGCGGCCGCTAGCTTCTCGCGGCGTTCGTTGTAAATATGTCTTATCTGCGCATGGGGGTGATGAATACTTGGTTGGAGGCCAGGCCGGTTTTGCGCATGGCGGTGTCGAGGATAACGGCCAGTTCGGATGGCGTTAAGGTTTCTTGGCCAACGATGATGTCTACGCCGTTGTCACTGATGCGTACATAAACTTCGGCGAAGCCTTTGGATTCCAGCAGGGATTCCATGCCGGTTTCACGTTCTACGCGGCGTTGGATTTCCAATTTTTCGTTGACGGCTTGCTCGCGTTGGGCGTCGGATACGTTATCGTTGTTGATGATGTCGGTTAGCGTGGCGTTGAGGGTCGAACGGTGCTGCTCGCGGTTAAGGCGGGCTTGCACAAAGAAGGGGGATTGATTATTCAAATCCACAAAAATCGCTTCGCCCGCTTCGGTGATGTTATCTTCGTTGGTGGGCAGCGCGAGGATTTCATTTAGGTCAAGTTGGGCCAAGATGGGCCAATCGATGTTGTCGCCCACGGCGGGGATGGCGGGGTTGTGCGTGGTGCCCCACGGGTCATCCAAGCCAAAGAGGGTGCCCGACGGGCCAATCAAAGCTTCGATTTCGTTGTTGTTGATGCGGTAGCCGATGTGATCGTCTTCATCGATGCGGCTATCCAGCCACGTGAGGTAACCGGCCACGGCAATCATGACCACCAGCGCCGCGATGATGATTTGATTGCGCTTGAGCACAAAAATATCTGCGGTGGGTTTAAATTTGCGTTCGTTTCTTGGATGTCTGGGTTCCATGGGGAAATGCCTCCTTTTATATGGGGCGCGGTATAAAATGAATCCGACACCCGTAGCGCGTTGCGCAATAATTACAAATTAATTCTGCATCGCCAGTACTTGGATACGATGTGCGTCCAACCCCAGCATGGCTTGTGCTGCGCGGGTCAAGCTGGCGCGGACATGCGCATCGTTGCCGCCTTGGGCGATGATCACAATGCCTTCCACCGTGGGGATCGTTTCGCGCAGTACTAGTGGTTGCGTGCCACCGTTGCCGGGTACCAGTACCGTTTGCTGCGATTGGTTGGATTGCTGCGTATCCCGCGTGCCGCCTTGGGCGTCCACCTCGCGCGTTAACGATTCGTTCGCCGTCGTGTCCACCGCAAAGACCGTTTCCGTCATTGTCGAGAAGCCCAGCATGACCCGCACTGTACCCGCGCCTTCCACCAGCGAGAAGAAGGCCTCGAGCCGTTCCTCCATATCGCGCGCGTCCGAGGGTTGCGCCGTTGCCGTCGGCGTGTACACCGTTGTGGGCACATGTGCTTCGTGCAGGGGCGTGTCGGCATCATCGGGCACAATCAACCGCCCTACAAACATCAACAATACACCTGCCACAACCACCACCAGCAACACTGTGGTACGATTTTTTGCCAAGTTCTTTAGTGTCATCATTCATTCCTCCGTGTAATTACATCTATATGCGCGTGTGGAATGCCATAGAAGTCCGCCACCAAATTTTTTACTTCCGTAGCCAGCGGGTCATCGTCCGCTGCTTGCCCGCGTCCAACCTGCACCGGCTCGATGCGGATAAAAGGCACCCGCGCCGCGCTGTCACGACTAACCACCAATTCCGCGCTCAATATCCGCGAAAAATCTTCATTGTGCGAAAACGCAGCTTCGTGCAGCGCAATCCCTTCCCGCGCCAACAAATGCGCCAGCTGGGCCGTTAATTGCTCATCAAAAGCCGCTGCCAGCCACTCATGGCGCAACCCCTCATGGCCGCCTGTATCGGCGCTAAAAGGCGCTTCCCCGGCGGATATTGAATTGAAAAAATCCGCTACATCAAAATCGCGGCCAATGCTGCGCAGCGGGCTAAGAATTACCGCAATCAACACAAAACCCGTGACCAACGACACGAACTTGCGGTACTTGCCCGCAGGCGCCAACATATGCGCAGCGGCTGCGAGCAGGAGGTAATACGTTATATTCGTGATATGGGCGAATAATGACTGCATGGGGCGGCCTCCTAGCTGAAAAAAGATTGGTGTTAAAGTCAAAAGATTAAGGTCAAAAGACTGCAAACCCTGGGCGCTGCCCAGACCCGCGAGGGGAAGCGTTCCCCTCGACCCGCGTTATGCTTCGCGAGGCTCGGATTATTGGCTGGTGCAAATTTTCAGTTGGTCGCAATTTGCGACCAACTGATTTTTTTATTCGAGCCATGATTGAGAGGGGGCGACGCCCAGAAACTGGGGTCGAGGGGGCTGTGCGCCCCTCGCGGGTCTGGGCAGCGCCCAGGGTCTTGTCTTTTGACTTTGGCCGCGGCCGCGCCCGCGCCCGTGGCTGCCGCCACGCCTTCCGCTGCGACCTTAGCCGCTTAAGCAACTAAAACGACAACAAAATCACCACGCTGTACAAGCACATCACCGCCAACAACGCGGCGGCATTAAAGAGCAGCCCCAAGCACTTCCCGACCGATTCCATGCATGTCACTAGCCGCTCGTCGGAAATGGGCTGTATGACGGCTGCCGTCACGCGGTACACCCACGACAGTACCAAAATCTTTAGCATGGGCGCTGCCAGTGCTACGCACAGCACTAGCACCAGTGCTACAAGCACGCCGCTGCGTGCGGCGGCGGAGAAGTAGACTACGGTGTCCATGGCGGCGGTTAGTGCGTTGCCTACTACGGGTACGGCACCAGCTACAGCGCGGCCGGTGCGTAGGGCAGCATTGGATATTACGGGCGCGGTGAATCGCTGTAACGTTAGCAGGAACATGAAAACGGCGATGATGGCTTTTAGGGTGTAGTCGGCGATTTTGCGTATTAGGTCGGCCAGCTTGTCCATTTTGTTGTCGGCGTTTAAGGCGCATACGGCGTCTAATGCGGCGGCGGCCAGGACCAGGGGGATGAAAATGGCGGAGATGAACCAGGTTACGAGTTGTAGGGCGAAGAATAGAACCGGATGGAAAGCGGCCGCGCCTATGAAGTTGCCGCTGGCGGCCATTAGGCCAATCATGATGGGGGTGGCGGCACGCATTAGGGTGTTGACGATATTGACCAAGCCTGTGAGGATGCCCGCCGCCACGCCAAAGGACGATACCGCCAGCAATATGGTGAGCATGAACGTAACGGCGAAGCCCATTTCCCCTGCCGATTTGTGGGAGAAATGTTGCGTTAACACGTGCAGCAACGCTCCTGCAATGGCCACAAGTAATAACTGCCGCAATAAAACGCCATTGGCTGCGAATTCGCGAAAAATTAAATTGCCCCCGGCGGTGAGAATACCCGTGACGGACAAATCCAACTCACCGCGCACAGCCTGTTGCGCCAATTCGATAAAACGCGGCAAACCGGGCATGTCCAACGCGGAGGTATCGTACTGTTCCAACCCCAGCGTGGGCGAAAACGGCGCGTTCATGCCAACAGCCCCAATACGATGCTGGCGATTTCTAACACGATGGGTAGGGCCATGACCAAGATGACCACGCGCCCGGCTAAGTCAATCTTGGTGGCGATGGCGGATTCACCCGCGTCGGCACACACGGACGCGCCCAATTCCACCATATAAGCCACGCCAATGACGCGCAAAACCAACCCGATATAAACCGCGCCGCCGTCCAGCATATCGCCCAACTGCGTGAAAATACCGATAGCAAACCGCAGTTCTGGCAGGATCATCAAAAACAACAACACGCCCGATGCCAGCGTAATCACCAACGCAATTTCCGGCCGATGCTTCTTGACGGTCAACGCCAACACCGCGCACAAGATACCCGTGGCAATCAATTGCAAAATCGTCACGTCGGCACCGCTATAAATTGAAGATGACTTGCACTTCCACAAACAATTCGCTCACGTAACGTATGACCCAAAAAAGCACCACCAACAACCCCGCCAAAGTAGTAATCATGGCCTGCTCCTCGCGCCCGGCACGGGTCAAGACTTGATTTAATACGGCTACTAATATTCCTACCGCAGCAATCTGAAACACAACACTAATATCCATAAAATTCCCTCCCAATACAAAGTTGTGTTTCATAAGCAGAATTGCGCAAACATAATTGCAAATTCAATCCAAGCCAAAAACGCGCAATTGTGCGCATGCTTTCTACCGTCCACCTATCAACCCAATTCACCACAACACCACCGCCAAAAATAACCCACCAATAACCCCCAGCGACCGATACATCTTCTTACTCTTCTCTGCCTGCACCTGCAATGCCGCCGCGGTTTCGTCGATATAACGCACCGCATAATCAATCGCATTCTGCTGCATCTGTTTATCCAAATACCCCAGCGTCTTGCCGAAGCCGTCAATAACTTTTACATCCTCCTCGGTCAATGCCGCGTCGTCCACTTGACCCAGCACACGCGCCCACAATTGATATGCCGTTTCGCCATCATTTGCCCCCAACGCTTCCCCAAACTGCGAGAAAAACGGCCCCACCCAGCGCTCCGTGCGTTTACCAATATTCGCCGCCGCTGTGGGCAAAGGCGTGCGCATATAATCAATTTCCGATGAAAGAATCAGCAACGCCTTCTTCAATTCCAACAAATCCAACAACCGCGCCGACTCCCGCGCCGCATAATGAAAACCCAACGCCGCCGCGCCGCCCACCACTACCGCCGCACCTAAGAGTTGTAAGTACATACCGCACCCCCCCCGTCATACACCCCCGCCACACGCCCCGGCGCATCCAACACCACAAACCGCTCAAACACCCCCCGCGCCATTAACCCTGCCAATACAGGATTGCCGCGGATATCGTCCACGCCGTATCCATGCGCAGTACACAACAGCTTGACCCCCGCATTCAAAATCTGCTCCACCGCAGCCGCATCCAGCGCACCACCCAGCTCGTCCACCGCAATCACTTGCGGCGCCATCGCACGCAATAACATGACCATGCCGTCGTGCTTGGGCACCCCGTCCAGCACATCGGTACATGCGCCCACATCGTTCTGCGGCACCCCTTGAAAACACCCCGCAATTTCGCTCCGTTCGTCCACCAACCCCACCGTGACCCCACTATCCGAAATCTGCCGCACCATATCGCGCAGCAGCGTTGTCTTGCCAAACCCCGGCGGCGATATAATCATCGTGTGATAAATCGAATGCCGCGCCGCACTGCGCCATATAATAGGAAGCACCCCATCCGCACAGCCCAAAATTCCATGCGCCACCCGCACCGACAACGACCCCATGTGCCGCCACGCCCGCACTGCGCCACCCTCCACCACAGCTTGTCCGGCCACCCCTACGCGATGCCCTCCCGGCAACGTAATGTACCCCGCCGCCAACTCCGCTTCAAACGCATAATACGAATATCGACTAATGCGCTCCATCGTCTCCGCCAGCATTTCTGCCGTAATCACCAACGGCAAGTTGTCGGCCTGCGCTCCATCAGCGTCCCGCCAACACACCCGCAAAGGCCGCCCCACCCGCAACCGAATTTCCGTAATCTGCTCCACAGGCAAATCTCGCAACCGCTGCACAACCTTCGCCGCCAAATATTGCGCCACAAAATCCGTAGTCATGTCCCACCTCTCAATCAATGTATGACAAGCCCCCCGCGTTTATGACGGACACCCCCTGGAAAAATTCTGAACCTTTTTCTTAGAACCTGTATTCATAAGAACAAAACAGCAAAAAACATGATAAGCTAAACAAATGAAAACAATAGAATATAAAGCGACGAACTATCCGAGCGACCTAACGGAAAAAGAATGGTTAG
>Ga0123355_10000605_pt1 | contig 48432 bp, 35 predicted proteins | sample TergutEmb28metaG_3_FD_89872 | JGI IMG/M metagenome (GOLD analysis project Ga0123355, IMG submission 89872) | Embiratermes neotenicus P1 segment gut microbial communities from Petit-Saut dam, French Guiana - Emb289 P1 | ecosystem: Host-associated > Arthropoda: Insects > Digestive system > Gut ...
GTTTTTTTTTTTTTATAAACCACCACAAAAATTGAAAAAAAAAAAAAAAAAAAAAAAAAAACGTTGTAACAAAAAATTTCATCTATTCCTCTTTTTTTTTTTTTTTTTTTTTTTTTTTTAATTTTCATTTATTCAAAATACAAGCTACTGTATACACGGCTGCATGCAATCAACTGCAGAAAAAGCCAACAAACCACACAGACGCAGTGGCTAAAGACATCCGTATTAAATTCACAGGAAAATGTTCACGTTTGGTGAATATTTTCTCTTCCCCCATGGCGCCACATCCCCTATTGGGCCAGGGCTTCCTCATTATTGAGGCTTCACGATGGCACTCAGACGCACCCCAATCGGTAAGACTCCTCTGGACAAGTAATCAGCCCGAAGCAGAGACAACCTGAAAACACACCACACTCACAAGAGACAGCCACGTCCCAGGCAAGCGGTCATTGAGATCGGCTTTGGCGAATAATACGCAATAAAATTGATGAGGATTCAAAATTAACTAATGAATGAATGAATCATCAGCATTACAGCTTCACTGCAGTATTACACACGTTACAAGACAATTTTTATAACTGATTTCGAGACCTTACATACAGTATTTGGGGACCGCGGTAGCATAATGGTTAAGGTGCTGTGCTACAAATCGGAAGGTCGCTGGTTCGATCCCAGCTAGTGTCAGTGGATTTTTCATTGACATAAATTCCTTCCGATTGCAGAAATGAGTACCAGGAGTATTTCCTGGGGGTAAAGGCGGCCGGTGCGTAAGGCTGACAACCTTACCACCATCCTGTGCCATTGTCACGAAATCTGGGAACTTTAACTTCCTGGAACCCTCTGGGCCTGTCCAGGCCTGTAATGGGACTGCTTTACCTTTACCTTTTATATACAGTATTCGGCATGTGCTTCAACAGCATTGTTTAATAAAACACTGCGTTAAAATAGTATGCCAGACCTTTTCTAAACACAGAATTCCCGTTAAAAACTTCTTTTGTTTTTCGCGTGGGATGATGTTTAGACCTGTATCCGTTAGCATTTTCAATTGCCCGACACACACGTACGTAACATCTCGAAAAATGTAAAATGCGTGTCCGTGATTGCCGAGTTAATTCCAAACAATTTTCGCTCCGATAAATACATGTATTTAGCGAGTTATGCTTCATATTTTTGCCCGGTCTTAGCTACACCTAAAACGGCTGTACAATTTTTCATAAAATTCTTCAGCATTAGATAAACGTTATATCGGTGCACTCGGATGGACTTATCTGTTTTCATAGACGCTCGACAAGAGTGCGAATGCCCCTAAAACTCCTGTTCCCATCACAAGGATAATTTTTTTTCTAAAAAGTTTATTTTTTTTACAATTAAGTACATTTTTGTTTTATGTTAATTATCACTGGAAATTATTTTCGTCCGAGACCTTACGTCCCACTTAACCGCTCGTTAATTCTCACCGATTGAGAAACACCAACCTACGTAATGAGACTAGAAGAGTGTTTGGGTTCGAGCCCTTCCGGGCCCGCTGCACCTAGGCCTTAATGACAGGCCCTTTGTGCCCCACATTCTGTACTAAGTTAAAGGAGCCCTGTTCCTTTTACGTAACGAGACATTCAGAACAAATCCGTCACATTCAGCCTCAACGTGACGTACGTGGTTTTTCAGGTTTTGCCAGGCCTGTATGTAGGGAATTACCGAGATTCGAAGGACGCCTCTCAACTAGAACGCTTCGAGATCACACACATCGTGGCTATACACGACGCAGCCAGGAAACTTCATTCCGTGAGTAAACTTAACCGTTTAGAGCTCATCCGGCTTAACATTCAAAAGTTCTACATTCAGTCCACGCATTACATCTGTGTGTATTTCTTGGATCCCAGGACAAATATTCATTATTTCACTGTACAGCATTAACTGATACTGGAGACGCAGCGTGTTCTTTGCCTGGCAAGAATTTGACCCTCAAATTGTAACTCAGATTGATTTTCGTTTTGGAGCCCTACCAGAATGACAAGGAGGGGAAGCATTTCGGATATTGCGGACCTTTGTACACAAAAGTACTTTCACATACTCTTTCATGTTTAGTGTTAAAGAGTGACATGTTGATACATATGTAAGGCAGACATACATTGTCATCCTGTGTACGGATTACAATCGAATAAAACTGCGTATATTCATTAAAAAGAACATAATCTGATGTGGATGCGGTAAGGCGATCAGAAAGATCTTAGTTTGAATCGCAGCCAAATAGGGCTATACCGCAGATAATTTCGTGGCTTTTCTCAGTCATTTCAATTAATGCTGTCAAAATGGTACCTTCATAGTAGAACGACTGCTTCATTTCACAGCCATACAAATCACACTGTTTTCTTATTGGACACTACATAACATGTCAGTTTATTAAGTGTCTTTAAACAATTCAATGTAGAGGAAGAAATAAACATGACAAAATACTGTCAAATTTCAATTTTTTCTCTCTGTCTTTCTCTGTGTACGTCAGTCCCCGAGAGCGTGTTTCTGACACCCCACTTTTCCAGTCAATCCCGAAAATTAATGACTTTCGAACTCCCATGTGTTTTAATCGCAGGGAGGTCTGGTCTATGACAGCGAGATATGAAAAGTTTAGACTAAAAATAGGATAATCAAGTATACCGATGATTCCAAATTCATTCCAAGGCACTACTTCAATTACAGGGGTTGTATGCCGGAAGAGGTGGGGAGATAATCATTTACGCACAGGAAGACAGTCGTGACCGATTTCCGTTCTAAATTTAAAATCTTCAGTTCTTATGCTTATTTTACTCTTTCTTCCTTCCTTCCCTGCTTCTCACCATCCCTTTGTTGCAGGACAAGCACTATCTGTGTGTGATAGCGTCGGACACCCCTGATCAGAATCTGACGCAGTATTTCCCACTCTGCAATGACTTCATACATGCCGCCAGACTGCGTGGCGGCAACGTCCTCATACACTGGTGAGTGCTGACGCATGTAACATCGATTTCTTGAGACAGCTTTGTATTCATCGGGTCCTGGATGTGAGTTCCTGACATTTTTCAGTCCTTAAACAGGGCACAACCACTTCCTGTACCTTCCCTTCAGGATCACTGTAGACAAACATTCTTTCACTATATTCGACGCACATCTCTGAGTAACAAACTAATTATTGTCAGTCCTGATTGGGAAGAACATGACAAGCACGCGGTACCTAACTTTGGCTGTGAAACCTGTAGGAAAGCGGCCGCTTCAATACTGACGAGTGGCAGAATAATTTCAAGTTGGATCTTAGTGGAAGAAGTTGTGAGCGCAAGGGATGGATGGAGGTGGATGAGAACTGTGTCGAGTTCCGAGTCGAACCAGAACCAAAACTTGCATAGGAACGAATCCGAAAACTCACGACAATTGTCGCGTTGAATCTGTCACATCGATTGCTCTGGGGGTTTCCCCACAATGCCAGTGAAAGCTGCTCTCTTGGCCTACTGTCGTACTTCTGAAAACTGCACGCACGAAACATATTACGGCGGAGAATGGATTGTAATTGTTCACGACGCCAGAAGCAACTACAGACTTCCCTTCCTACTGAAGTGCGTACAGCTGTTTTAAACTTAAAATTAAGTGAACGGTCAATGCCAGCAACGCAGTGGTTTTGTGGACTTGTAAAAGATGACGTAACTTCACTTAACGTGTCTTGCAGTACTTCTAAGAATTAAATCATGGACACATCACTGCGCGAGGCAAACTACAACGGAAACATAAAGTTATGGAAGAAGAGATTTAAAAAGAAACGGAGAAAATAGAAAACAAAGCCAGGAAGTGCAAATACAGGGACCAGAAGGAGAAAACGAATATACAAATGAGATAAGGAAATGAGACGGATAAAAAAAAATCAGAAAGTAAAATGTAAGACAGAGGAAACAAGTTGAAAAATGTGCGCACCTGTTTTCGTTCTCTCTTTCTCATTGCCCCTAGGTATTCAATTCATGAACGCTACGGGGAAAAAAGAAAAAATCGCTTATTATTAATTTTTCTTAGAACTTCAGATCCTAACATAGGTTAAAATTGACTTATTTCCATGCTATTTTGAAACGTCACAAAACACGCCTATATTTAGCCAAAACTTGATCCCTCAGGTCGGAATATCCCACCGTTGAGCTAGATAACTGAAACCGCCCCCCCCACTCTTTTTTAATATATTCCATTCCGTGCATTACAACAGCCCATCATCGGGGATGATGATGATGGCCTAGTGAGAGGCGAAACATCTACATGCAGGAGTCGGTGGTCAATGAAATAGTATTATAACACAAATACAACTATGTGCATTTGTTTGGCTTTAATTGTAATAACTGGAAAGATAATCATGTGAACATACAAACTGCATGTAAAAACTTCACAAAAGAGAAAAAGTTTGTAAACTAGGTCAGTGGGTGCTCGCGTTGATTCTTGTAATGACGGATCTCATAAAGAGAGTCAATCTCGTGAGTAAACTTTTCACTTTGGTTCATTAAACAGCACGCCAAGAAGGTACATAGGGGAAATGAGGTGAAGATGAGTGGTCACATTCACTTTCCGGCCACTTTATCCCGGGGAAATTGTCTGTGCTTTTCATTGCAAGGGAAGCTGGGTGGACCCCTCAGTCGGTATGATGCTGCGGAGGACGGAACGACGTAACCTTCCTAGGCTGGAGACAACCCCTCAATTATTTCATCGCCCAGCCCTTAAACACGGCTATAACTGCAGCCACGTAAATTTTTCAGTTGGAGTTCTGCTCCTAGCGCGTGCAATGGCGATTGACCTATGTACTGGGCCGAGTATGAGAAACTATTGCAAACAACGTAGGCTGTTACTAACAATCCAGTCCACACAATCACAACACCTGAACTTCTGTACCTTCAATTAAATCCTTCCTACTACATGTTTCAGTCATTCGTTTGACCATCATCAGGCAGAAAATATGCAAGTACAAAAAGGGAAAATGCTACAGAAGAGACCCTCTTGTAGTTGAATCTGTTCTAACTGATGATGGTCAAACGAATGACCGTAACACGCAGTTGGAAGTAATAAACTGAATGTACAGAAGTTTAGGTGTTGTGCTTGCGTGGGCTGGATTGTTAATGACTGACACAACGGGATGATGATGGCCAAATTCGTAGGCTGTTACGTTATCAATCAGGAATTATTCTCCAACAGAAATCATTTATCATTACTAAAGCATAATTCACGCGTTCAACCAAACGAGTAAACTGTGAGCTGTTTTCAATGTCACTTCACTCTGGAATACACTTTTGGCCCTTGCTGTTTGGAATTTCGTATAGCAACAAAAAAAAAGTTTTTAGAGGATGATGTTTGTGACAATCAGCTGTTTCGTTAGGCCTACTCGATAATTATTTTTCAAAGATTTACCAAACATAAAGTCTATTTTAAATTCGGAGAACTTGTTCTATTCTGTAGTGGAAGAACAAATAACAGAAACGCCTTGTTTACGAATTAATAGACTAGCAAATGTACTGTCTTCTAATTAACGCTGTACAGCCTTTCACAGTCACTTGAAATTGCAGATGGTATCAACACGGCGGGAATTCTAGACGGATTAATGGAGAAAGTAAAGTCCGTTGTTGCTGTGTCGCGTCCTCCAAATGGCCAGAAACATTTTTGCAGTGCAACAGCAGTTGTGTTTTATGTTTACTGAAGTGATGTACGATGCGTCACATGCAGCATGATCACACTTTCGAGTCGATATTTCACAGTTCATTAAATAAAAGGCCGTAAGTAAGGAGGAAATTAACCACAACAGTGGACAATACCCTACCCAGCTGACTACCCATTACCTTTCCAGAGACGATTGTCTATTACGGAGTTGTCCTAGATTCTGCACAAAGGGACTGAAAAAAAAAAAGGAACACGAAACTATTGTTAATATAAACGGGCTCTTCGCCAAGACGCGAACCCAGTACCTTTTATATTTGAGTCTGCACTGGAACTTTCGGTTACTACTGATCCTAAACTGGCAGCCCACAATCCTGACAAGCTTATACTAAAATAATGGATGTTCCAAATACTATCAAGCGCCAGAAAGACCTGCCCCTAGATATTCGGCCGTAATCGATCTGCTTTGTCCTGCATGACAAAGCAGGGCTCTTAAACTACTGTTCCAAATGCGCCAGATACCGAAACCTCCCCACACCACGTAATGGAATAAAATCTCAAGTCCCTTTTTTATGAAGTAAATCATTCCACAGAATTTATAAGCCCAATACCTTGTGTAATATTTCGTAACATGAAGATATTTTACGGTGAAGAGTTGTTAGCACCTTGCCCAACCCGCAACTGGAGGACCACGCCTCGTCGGCTGTCTGTAACAGCCATTTAATATACTCGCACCTATCCTGCATATCTAGACATCGTCTCCTCCATCAGCTACCTTGGGACCCCGCTTAGCATGGGTCCAATATATCTAAAACGTTTTATGAGTTTGCTACCTTTAGGTATACATTTCAGCTGAATTTTGAAATACTGCTTTCGACATTAAGACAACAATTTTAATTTAACTCATCTTATACGTGAACCTTTGGGCCAGAAAGAACTGTTTAAGTTTATTACCATCAGAGACAGTCTCAGGAAATTGCGAGCTTAGGTGACGTGGTTTTATGTAAACGCAGAGAAATGCGTAGCCTACAAAAGTAATTGGCACCTTCTTGAAACTGCATAAACTTGATGATATTTACTCACTGCTTACAAATTTCATTCCCAGAAAGTTTCAGACGCCTGGCAAGTCCCGATATACAGCCTTCCTTCCCAGGCACATGAAATGTCCTGGAATTGCGCGCAACGTGTTTATGCAACTGTGGCGGAATTAAAATCAGAATACACGCAACTCACACAAATTTTCAGGCGAATGGGAAGGAAACGCGTAAACATGAACTTAATGACTTAATCGAACAATGAAACCAATGTCACGCTGCTGCTTTCCCACGGGCCACAGAGTGGCCGGACACGCAGCTATAACGTTTCAGACGAGACGATAAATGGCTGGGTGACAGTCACTTTGGTCGAGAAGTGGCACTCCCCGCCAGCTGGGCCACTGCCCCGAGGCAGGGCCAAAATGGGTAGAAGCAGTGTGTGTAATGTGTAAAGATTCATCCTAGAGATTTTGGCCCATTCTGTAAAGTTGAAGCTACGCATTTTTTTTTTTTTTTGCCAAACCACTTGTGTTTATGGCTGGTACATTACTGCCTCGTCCACACAGTGTCAGAAATACATAACTCTGTACAGTTTACTTTATAGACATTATGCCTTCTACACAAAATCAAGCCCTTGCAATACCTGGACCTTTAGAAGTTTGACTTGCGATCGAAATTCAGGATTATAACTTTGAAAGACAATTTTTTTCTTGCTTGCTAGCTGGTATACCCAAGTTCATTTTCTGTGCTTTGCACAAGTTACAACCTTCATCTAAAGAATCAACTTGTAAATTACTTTCACTATCATAACAGCTGTATTGGTATTACAACCCACTGTGAGAAAATTGAATGAAAACTTGGCTCAGTATAAGTGGTATAAGACTTAATGCTGTAGTAGATGCATAATATTTTATAAACACCTGATAAGCCATAGTTACATTCAGCCTTTGGAATTCAAAATAATCTGTTCTAACTGAGCGTTAATATTGGTTTTAAATATGCATGCAGGCTTTTCATTGTTGTGTTTTGTATCCCAATACCAAAAACTACTGAGTTGTATTTATTGTGATGTTGGCAGTCTTGCAGGTATGTCTCGCAGTGTGACAGTGGCTGTGGCTTACATAATGAGTGTTACGTCCCTCAATTGGAAGGAGGCCCTAAAAGTAGTGCGTGTAGGACGTGCAGTGGCCAACCCTAACATTGGCTTCCAGAAGCAACTGCAGGACTTTGAGACATCCAAACTTGCAGAGGTATCATTTTGAATGATTAAAAGTGATATGTAATTTAGACAAAGCTAGCATATAGTGTAAAGCTGTAGCAGGCAATTGCCAGTGTTATAAATGGTGCTTTGAACAATTCTTGGGTCCTAATTTGAACTAATTAAGCAATAGGAAAGACACCATCTTGGCAATCTAATTCCACTTAGTTGAAAAATGTATTTCCTGCCTTTTATAAAACCCAAAATTCAAATAAACTGTTGAGCATTTTGTGCTTTGCAAGTATCATTTAATGGCGAGAAGGCTGGCGTACTTTCATGGTCAGAAGGCTGGCGTACTTTCATGGTCAGAAGATCTCAATCCCTATTCTGCCCAGCCCACAACCCAGAGGACCACCCCTGTTCATTTCATCTCAAGTTCTTATTCAATATATTCAGAGCTATCCTCCATATCTTGAAATTCTCCCCCTCCATCTACAACTGGAGGACAAGCCAATTGACCTAGGGACAGAAAGTTAGAAGTTAAACTTGTCTTGTGCAGGCTATGAAGGTATGTGGGGGAGTAGAGGTATAGCTCCACACATTCACAACCATGGCACTAGTGCGGTAAACTTCACACCCCCAGCCTGTTTTACTTCCTGGGAAGGAATCCCTGGTACCCCTTGAACAGGAAGCTGGATCAGCCCCAGACATGATATAGATTTCTTGGAAAAGAAATCCCATATCCTTTCCAAGATCTGAACCATGATTTCTCAGTCGCCCAGTCTGTAGCCTATTTACTATACCATCTATGCTATTCTGATTCCCTTAAGTACAGCTCATGTAGTTGATAAAAGTGACCAATACACTGATTCCTGACTCACAGTAAAGTTGATCTTCAGGTGATATCAGTAAATCTGTGACAATTTTGGATTGGCAACAGATCCTTTGAAAAATGAAATATTGGTCTGAACACATCATTTTCCTTGAGGATAAACCAGAATCATACACGGTCAAGATAAATGTAGCATTTCATAATTGTGGGATGATTGAGAATTCGGTAAGGGTGTTGTAGTTTTGAGCGATTATTTCAAAAAGCACTTTGTGTCTAAAAATAATACCAGTTTTCTCCTTCCTTTGTGCCTCTCACCTCTCATGGACACTGTAAATAAAGCAAATAAAATGGTGCAACCTCAAAAGATAGATTATTATCTAACATGAGTTAGCCTTCTGAATACTGTTATCATGACAAAGTTAGCATCCTCGATTTCAGGAGCGACGACGACTGAAAGAGAGGTATCCGAGCCTGGCACTAGAGTCACAGGATGAAGAGCAATGCCATCTTATGCTCTCTTCATACCAGAGTCTCATCCTGTCCCATGACCTCTGTGAAGGAGACTGTGCCATGGGGCAAACATGCCCCACTGGCATGTGCCGTGGATCTGGTAAGAGGTATGCTAACCATTTCATGTGGTAAGGTAAAAAGGTAAACTTACCCTTGTCCATACCATGAAGGTATACAGGAGGAGCAGAGGTGCAAATTCATTCTTAGATTTGACAATAGGGCAGGTCAGTGAGTACTTCAAACACTGGCAACTTTACACCTCGGGAGAAGATCCCCAGTACCCAACAAACTGGAAAATGTTTGGGCCCCAAAGCTGGACTAGGCATTTTGGAGAAGACAGAAACTCTTGCCCTGCCAGGAATCAAAACCCGGATCGTCCAGCCTGTACTCTAGTTACTACAATATCTATGCCAACCCCATTTCCCATTTGATTTGGTACTGCACTTAACTGCATGAGGAATATTCTATATTTCAATTTCTGTCATCACTTCTAAATCAGCAAAATCTGTCAGTTGACACAAATTCGTAGAAAATGCCCTGGTTTCAAAAAATTAACTATCTGTGTATTAAGTTATTATTTTAGTCTGTGGACAATGACAGCCTTTAAATATATGAATCCTCTATTATTTGTGTGCAGATATTTGGTTTGTAGATTTTAGCTGTTTAATTTCATATTCTTTAACCACAAAATTTCTCTACTGGCATACACAGATATACCTGCGATCTAAGTTCTCGTACTTGTCATCTGTCCAATTTTATGTCCCACTCATTTGTTTTCTGACACTCATCATATTTTATTACATCTGGGACGATTTATGTTAAAGACATGACATATAATTGCAAAAGTTATGATCATGACACTAGTGAATTTTTTTATGCAGCATTTGAATTAAAATAACCATGGATAATGTGTTTTATTTATTCTATTTGCCCACATAATCCAGGGTGTTCTGGAACCCTCTCATGGATGCATAAGTTAAAGTATGTTACTGCTTACAGGATATTAAGGCGCAAGTCCAGTACAAGCAGTGCTACACCCCCTCAGTCCCCACGAATGCTGCCTCCAACACCTAGCATCACTCGCAGTAGCAGTGTTCTCAGCCGGCGTCCCCGAAGTGGGCCAGCAGGACTGCATTCTTACACAGGATCTGCTCCCCCATCCCGCTCAGGATCAAGAAATGATGTGTCAGAACTTCCACCAGGTGTCATGAGTTGGCAAGATCGACGTGTGGGTTCTGCACCTACTACTCCTATGGCCTCGCCCCCTGCATCACCACAGCACTGGCCACGCAGGGCATCTACCCTGTTACGCAAACCAAGTAACACATAACAGACTCTGTACATCATGCACCTAGAACCGTCCTACAGTGTGTACTGGGCTGTTGAATTCACATCTCTTACAGTGGCTGACACACAGGGTGGTGTGTTGTGCAGCAGCAAGAGGTTAAATCAGCACTTTGTGAACCGCTATCACCTGCTGTAGCTCACAGATTTCAGCATACTGCCCTTTTGTTAGAATAAAGTGTTTCAGGGACCTGATTTTAAAAATGAAGGCCTGAAATTTTTTAAGACAAATCACAGACTTCATATTTAAGGTGTTTAATTATCTCAGGCATAAGAGAGAAAACTGTTGGCTATAGCATAACTTGCCATGCCACATTTCTGAGGCAAAGAACAGCAAATTTTCTGTTCATAACTGGTAATATATCAGCCTCACAATATTTATAGCATTACAGTGTCAAATTCATCATGCAAAATCATAACCAGTGACTTCCTCACTGGCACATTTCCAACTTATACGTCAGCCACTTTGTGGTTCCCAGTGTGTGGCAAGATCTCTTTCTGTCCCCAAATTCCCTGGAATTAAGATTTGGGAGCCACTGCAGTTTTGGTTCAGGTCTAATGCTATGCTGCTGGGAGACAATGACAAATTTTTACATTAACAAACGTTACAGTGGACTTCTGCTCATATTATATTTTCTTATGCACACCACCTTTTCTTGCTGCTGCTGTGTGTAAGGTAGAATAAATCACAGTATCCAATGCAGTAGATTGAGTCATAACATTTTGGCTCATGGTATAAAATCTGCACACATAAGCCCATGACACCCCTTAGAGTTAAGCTGTAATTTGACATTTTTATACCTATCTCTTCTTGCCCTATCACAGGTTTTTTGTAATATATAGTGAACCCTGTCATACATGTACCATATTCCTATTTCTGCTGTACGCATTCACGGTCATACTGTTTGATACCTTGCATTTTTGTGCATATATTGCTGGTCTTAGAAGCCAGATATCATACCAAAAGCAGTATGAACACTGGAAAGGAATACATTTAACGAGAACATAGCTCTCAACAGAAATGCTGAAGACCCAGTTCTTAAACACCTAACATTCATAACACCAACTTCACTCAAACTTTTGGTGGTTCGCTATTAATAAATTTGACGACTTGTGAAATTGAAACTGTTATATTTACCTCAATTATTATCATTTCACAAATTAAACTAATAAACTCTGGGAAGTTAGGGGCTTCATTTTTTCAATGCAGTCAGATATTTACCAAGTTACAGGTTTGACTGAACTGCTGGTTTCAGTAAGAAATTGCCAATCAAATAATCCAATCACAACACATACACAGAACTAAAGTCAAAACCAAAATATGCACACAAAACCCTCCTCATTCATGACTTCACAGTGTGCAGCATTACTGTAGCAACCTCCATGCATCACATTTTTGTACAAGGTTTTAAATTTGTGCACTGTGCTTTCACCATTTGGGTGATTTTAAAACGAATGTACCACTTGTACACTGTGAGGGTTTGCTGTTTGGTAATGACATTCCCTGAAACCAGATATAATTATGCTGAAACTGGGCTGTACTATATGAACATGTAGCAGACATTAAATGACCACATGCCCAATAGATGCATACTGCTTCTGCCTCAACAAAAATATTTTTGGTGTTTAGTTTCATGTTAAAAGGTAATAACTGCACAGACCCATTGGAATTTTGTAATGTTACATTTCTGACCATGTACCAATTGGCAATGTTTTAACCAGCAAAGCAGACAGAAATTGTCATGATTATATTTTATCTTTCAACATGTTATGGCCTACAAGGGTGCCCTCAAGGACATCACATAAAACATTAAAAGGAGGTATACATTTACATGTAAGCAGAAGTAGAGATGAAATATAGACTGATATAGTAGTAAAAGTGAACTCTATGTATGAAATACTGGGACTGGTACACCAGGGTGGGCATGAATGTTACTTAGTTGTGGATGATAAATAAGTGATCTTGAATATAAAAATTGTCAGATCATGTGCATAAAGTATACTTTTCTACATCGGTGCCAGTTGTATAAAAGAGAGGCAAAGATGAAGCTTGCCATGCTGTGACATTCACATATGTTGAATATAAGTCAATACATAACAGTTTGTGGCATAATTTGTGTTGTGCAAGCTGGGAGATCAGGAAATGTATGTCCAACCATCTACCCCAATTCACAGTTTGACATCTTTTAGACAACAAGGCCGTCCATCAGGATGCAATAAATCGGTGTTGGCCATATGTATGAAAGAAGATACCACATGGTGTGCAGTTACCAGTATAATTCTCAACTCATCATAAGCAAAAATGTGGAGAGTATTCCACAGTGTAGGCTGAAACATGTTGAACCTGATCTGTACACTTTTTGGTGCATGTTGTAAATGGCAGGGTTCACTGTTTCCATAGAAGCAAAGGGAAGAGAATGTACAAAGGTTGTATTTGATCAGGACTGACTTTTTATACATTTCCTATAGATTGTTATACATAGCCTGTTCAGTTTGACACATATATTTACTTTGTTCCTTCAGCTGGCCTGAGGGCATGTGAATCATTTGTTAATGCTGAGGTATAAAATTCTATTTTTGTTACTGCTGCTGTTACACCAGGGAAGAGTGAAATGGGTGCAGTACGTAAACCTCTCAATTCCTATAAGGGAGGACACCAAGCATTTCTTAGATTTACATTAACCAACAACAGTGAACAGTATCAAAATTCTTTCCAAGAACCTTTCTTCATACAAAGTAAGTAATGTGAAAGCATTATGGAAATGCTAACATGTCGTTCATTTCACAAGTTTCATCTCCAGAAGTAATGAATTGGTTTTGACAAAATTTGGAAATGAAGGACCTACAATACCAATTGCTAGATGAATGTAAATTTGGTCTGTATTGGTCAAACTCCTGCTTAACAGAGGCTTCAGTCAATCCTTATAATTCTTCAAAAAAATGTGCTAGGTCATAGTAAAAATAAAGTAAAACTATTTTTAATATCTACAACAATTATTCAAAATATAGTACATTTCATTATGGTTTATACACACACAAACATACCTCTATGAACTGCCATATTATGACTGTTGATTAGCTTTGTCAATAATCAGATGTTGTATCTGCAATAAATGAAGCTCTTGCAACCAAGAGATACAAAATCACAACAGACAAATTTGGAAGTCAGTGTATTTCAAACTGAAGGAGAGAAAATAATCCACCCTTCTATAGTGTTCTGTAATATGTATATGCAGAAATGTCAAAAACAAAAGATGAAAGCCAGAAATGTAAACACTGTTAAAAACAACACAGCTTTTCACTAGATAACAATAATGAAAGAGAAATCCAAAAGGAACTTCACCTATACATTAAAAGCAACATATTGGGAAATGTGGTGTTTTATTTGCATTCAAATGTAATGGAAAATGCTGGGTCTAAGCCATGCCAGGGCTACAAATATTTCACTTTGTGACAGTATCCAGACTGGCTTCTGGAGCTCCTAACACACACACGCTTAGCAGAACCTGCATCACTGACCCTATACATTCAATGGTTTGGACAGATGTTACTAGAGGGAAATTACAGTCTCCTTGCAAACTGCAGAAAATAGTCTGTGATACATCTATTTCACTCTTCCACAACAACCACTGCATTAAGTCTGCAGCTGGAGTTGTCAAACTATGGAAAGAGAATTGTGGTAAATAAGATATTATATAAGTGGCAAAAATGGGGTGTCACAGAGAAGCAGCAACTGACTGCTGGGTGTACAGTATCAACCGGTGTACGGTATTAAGCGGTGTATGGTATCAAGCGGTGTACAGTATGAACCGGTGTATTGTCCAATTTCTGTCACGATTTTAAAAAATGCAGAACTCTTGCAAAATCATTTTGAGTGATTGTTTCATATCAGTGATATACATGTTTTAGATATGCAAGATCAAAGACTCCTTAACCAGATTTTGCAGAACTAGAAGTTATTATGGTGTTTACTTCTTTCAAACATGATATGAACAATGTGCCAGTGAACGGTATTGCTAAACACAAAAGAATGCACTGCTCATACACTTTTTGATGACCAGTTCATATGGAAGCAACCTCAAACATTCTAACCTTGTAGTTGTCACTCTTCCTAAGCACTCGCTTGTCATTCTATGTGACACCCACTTTTGCTGTAATTTATGACGTGCCATGTGAATACAAACCTGTTGACAAATTCTATGTGTCCATACAAAAAATGCTGCCATGTACAAGTATCGATCCACAAACAAATATGGATCTGTTCTCTGAATGGGAACCAAAGGATTTCCCTTCAGATTAATGCTAAGAATAATCTCTGCAAAATGCAGTACCTCCACCAGTGTAAGGACAATGTGCTCAGTCATATTACATAACAAAGTTTCAGTTTATTGCTACCACTGAGTAGAGAAACAGCAGGTCTTGTGAAGTGGCTTGTTGCAATATGTTCCTTTGTTTTTAAATGGGAAGTACTCTTGTAGGGCACACTGTGCTGAGTTTATAGCACAAACACATATTACAAAGTGACCTTATTTTATTTTCATGTGTTGTATGAAAGTGATGTGGGAAAATAAACTGTTGTCCCTTTGTCTTTCACCTTCTGTTTTTGAATTTCCTCCCTTCTGCCTATCCTGGAAAAAGGTTGGATTTTATATTTTGCCTACAATGACACAATGAAGACATGGAAGATGACAAGCAGAAAGTATTTACAATTAGACATGGAATCCAAACGACAGCAGAGGCCTTGTATTCTGCACACTCATGAAGTTCTAACTCTATGAGGTGACAGAAGGTGAAGGCACATAAAAAATCCATGCAGTCACAGGCCGGTGTCAAATCAGACGCTCTCCGTATGTATAACCAGTTCCTTCCCTCTGTAACATATCCCACTGTTCATTTACCTTCTGTTAAGTGAATAAATTCAGGTGTAGCCCTGCATAGAACTTCAGTCTAATTTTCAGAATGTTCCTGGATCTGACACCCTTTTCATTATTTTGTGCTTTCCCTCTCAGGTTTTATAAACAAATATATTTACAGTAATTACTATTGTAACATTAACATATGCACAATAACTGAGGAATTTGGTTCAATATAATAACATGTTTTACTAATTCTTTTCCCTAATAAGATCACCTGATAAGAGCAATCTGAAACATGCACACACACACACACAGGTCTATTCTCATCACATGATGTTACGCAAGTACCGAAACATATTACCATACTGACTTACATACTTCAGGAGTAGTAAGTATTAGGTAAAAGCGCAGCAGATGGAAAGAATGAAACGTTACTTTAATGAGACCCACAATTGTATGATGCAATGAAAAAATGTACTAGTATCTCTTAACATACAGATATACCTGGTCTGAGTTTCAGTGAGAGCTTCATAATCATGTTTCTCATTGTAACCCTCAGATGCTTCAAGGAAGTATCAAGATGGATGGATGGACAGATGGACGGATAAGATATAGCAGGCAGACAGCACCTAATAATATGAAGGATGAGAAATAAATAGTCATTACAACATTATATGTAACTTACTTAATCCATAAAAGAGTCATTATTTTTCAACATAATCACCAAACACATTAATTAAAGCACATGTCCCACCTTGGCAAAAGTTTAAAATACCCCTGTGGAAAAAACGGGGCTCTTCCATTTGCAGCCATTCATGAACAGCCATTGACACTTCCTCATTACTGTGAAATCAGTAACCTCCCAAGTGTGCCCCAAACCACAGGTGGATGATCCATAAGTTCCCAGTGAAATAACTGCAACACCTCTTCTGTCACACTTGTGCCATATTGTTTTGCTGAACAATCACAACTCGCAATAGATCAAAACTTCTCATTTTAATCTTTATGACCTAGGAAAATTTACTTACTTAACATCCATTGCAAACCCTGACCATTTCTCCCATTTTGGAGACAACACACTCCTCCAAAAACCTGGTAACTACCAGTCAACAAAGCATAACATCCCTGATGTGGATCTTCATTAAGATCAATGTGAGAACCTTGAATCTCACAAACCTGATAATGTTTTCCACATCTACATCATATTCAGTCTTTTACTGTTCCTATTCAGCTGTCTCTTGGTTGGGATAACAGCAGGATCAGAATCATGATGGCTGCGCTGATTTTTTAAAACACTCTAGAACTAGCAAATGTACTGCGCAATGCAATTATTATTTGTACAAAACTTCCAGATAAACACAAAACACAACATAATCACATATACATGTAACATATGATGTCTGATCAGAAAGTACTGAGACTGAATTAATGTCTGACAAACCGTGCACAAAGGCATCTACAGTCAATGTGTGTGACACAGTACCGTATCTGTACAACTTATATCACTACATCAATCATTAGTGGTAATGTGTTTGTCAAAATGTTGTCATTGTTGAATTGTGTGAAAGAACAAAACAACACATTAGCAAATTTTGTGAATGGAGAGCTAAAAATAAAAAACTATACTGATGCAAATAGGATTCTCTGACATGACAAAAATGCAGCATGAGTTTTTGAGTGAATTTGCTGTTTTAAGAATGAACAAAAGTCCACTGAAAAAGGTCCAGCAGTCCAGTGTGGTGTCAAAATAATGGAAAACAGCATCTGTGCAATGGAAATTTATGGTCCACATCAAACTATTCTGCATGAAGATCTCAAAATGTGGTACAAGTTTGTTCCAAAACTAGCAACAGAAACATAGAAAGAGAAGTGCTGTCTTTGGTTTCCCACTTTCTTGCACAGGTAGAAATCAACAAGAACTTTGTAACTTTTGTTGAAACATGGGCTATGGTTAAGAGTTCAAATTGAGCAGCAGTCACTAGTCACCACTCAACACAGGTTGTATAGCAGTTTTAGCTACAACCGATACTGCCAAATTGAACGAGCTTTTATACATGACTTTTTCCTGTTCCATAACACAATAATCATCCTTGAAAGCCGAATTTATACCATGTTAAAACAACCCAATATACAGTGCAATGACGCAGCCATTGGTGATTTCAAAAATTGAAATTCAGAAATGTTCCCAACACTGGCAGGAACGGTGGGAAGAATGATACATACTGGAGGAGCCTGTCTGCTAGGGAAATAAACTTCCATTCCTGTAAATAAAGAAACACACAGTTTTCACAGATTCAGTCTCAATATTTTTTGATTACGCCTCGTAAGTTGGTAAGAAATGTGCAAAGCACGGAACGGTATATAATTCATGACGTATACACAACAACTAATTATCGCAAGAATTATTCATTGCCATGGTCAGTGCCTTGCTCTGCATCACAGATAATATGCTCCATTCAAAATACCCTTGTCCAAAAAACATTTCTCATCTCAAAAAGTAATGATCAAACACCACTATGTGGTCTTCCTTCAAAACCTGACACTGTCTGCCTTAGTCCAGAAGTTCTCTACTTCATGACACCTGAAGCTCAATTAGTGTACTCATAAACACCTACCACTGAACCCTATCCTGAGCCAGCTGATTCCACTCAACTCGTACAAACTCTATTTCCCCAAGATGCATTTTAATATCATCCTCCCCTCTATTCCAGTATCACCCACCCAGTCCTTTGGCTCAAGGGTTTTCTTTTACCAAAATCTGTATGCAGGTCTTATCTCCCAGACATGACAAAACTAAAGATACAGATATAAAAAGTGTGAACATATTTCAATCAAAATTTGACAACTCAATGAAACCAACTTCGGTGTCAGAAGGAGTAGAGATTCTGCTCTCTTCTTTATATATGTTTCTTCAAAAGACATAACTTAAAAACACACAAAGTCGAAGCTACCACTTTCAGGGACATGACACTGTGTAATCTGATAGAAATTCACCTACTTTATGGATATATACTTTGCTTATAGACACTGTTGTTACCTCCCAAACAATGGTGAATCTCGCCGTAACCATATGACACTCAGTTACGTGGGCCTTGTAGGATATCCCTACAAACAGTATCTTATTATTTCCTGTATTGCTGACAAACAGAAATGGAGCAAACCATTCTATCTGCTGTGCATGAACAAGTCACCACAATGAACAACTGAACAGCCAGTCTAAAGTGTCCAGATTAATGAAAAGAAAACATGTCATTCCTGCACCTGTAAATATCATAATCCTTGTAAATTAAAACATTATTTACACCTAAGGAATTAATAACACTTCTGGCGTAGAATTTCCTGAAATAAAAATATCAAGATACAACATTCTCTATACACAATCAAAATGTACCACTCATAACAGCTGCTTACCACATCATTATGGAATGACCCTGCACATAACAGCAAAAGATCTATTATTTATAGAGAATACTGACATTCTTTTCATCATCACCAGCCAATATAAAAACTGGCATACCTGCACTTCTGCAATCCTTGCATAAATCACCATAACCAACTATACAGAAATAATATAGAATTTTTCCAAACTATGCAGAAAAGCTGACACAAATAAGAGTACGAGGTATGATCAATAAAAGACCGAAGTGAGCATGCAGCGCCTAAACCAGAGGACGGAATGCACTGCGGCTAGTTGTGCTGAGTAGTGGCAACCGTTGGTAACACAACGCTTCTTGCCGCATCACTCTATCACTGCCAGTAAGCGAGCTACAGCCACTGAAGTAAACAAGTGCAGTGACCGGCTTGCGATTTTTTAGGCAGTGAAAATGAAGGACTTGGAAGAATGTGTGTGCGTGAAATTTTGCTTCAAACTCGGGAAAATTACTATTGAAACGTGGAAAATGTTTCAACAAGCCTTCAGAGACAAATGTATGAGCCAAACACAGTACTTTGAGTGATACAGTCATTTCAAAAGAAGAAGAACATCGATTGATGAAGATCAATGAAGTTCGTGATTTGATTCTCCAAAATCACCGTTTGACTATCAGAGAGATTGCTGAAGATGTAGGCATTAGCTTTGGATCATGCCAAGCAATTCTGACAGAAAAACTCAGCATGTATTGTGTCGCCGCAAAATTCGTGCCCCGTGTATTGACCAAGGACCAGAAAGCAAACCATGTTAACATCAGTCAAGAACTGCTTGACCGTGTCGGCGTCGATGAAAACTTCTTGAAAACCATCATAACAGACGATGAAACCTGGGTTTATGGCTACGACGTCGAAACCAAGGCTCAGTCATCACAATGGGCAGGGCAAGGATCACCCCGACCGAAGAAAGCTCAAATGAGTCGATCCAACATGAAGGTGATGTTGGTGGTTTTCTTTGACTGGCAAGTGTAATCCAATAGAAATTCATTCCATGTGGTCAGACAGTAAACAAGGAGTTTTATGTAGCAGTTCTGAAGTGTTTGAGGGAAGCCATACACCAGAAGAGGCCTTAGTTGTGAACGAAACAGAGTTGGGTGTTGCACCACGACAATGCACCAGCTCACACGTCGTTCCTTGTGCGCAATTTTCTGGCGAAAAACAAAATGATCATTGTACCCCAGCCACCCTACTCTCCAGATTTGGCTCCAGTGGACTTTTTTCTGTTTCCTAAGCTGAAGTCTACCTTGAAAGGACGCTGTTTCGACACATTTGACGAGATCCAGTAAAATTCGACGAAGAAGTTGTTCGCCATTCCAAAAGAAGCATTCCAAAGTTGGCAGAAACGTTGGGAGCCATGTGTTGCTAACAAAGGAAACTACTTTGAAGGCGACAAACTTGAATAAGTTGTATCTATCAACATACAGCTTTTATTACAACAGTCCAGTCTTTTATTGATCATATCTCGTATACTATAAAAATGTTCTAAGTGAGCAGTTCCCAACTTTGGTGCTCCAAGAATCCCTAATTTAAAGTATTAGATCATGAGCATTTCCACTTGAAATATATCTCCCTTTCAATGGTTTCTCTGCTTTGCATATCACCTTCCTATCTTCTACACTACTACTTCATTTGATCTATCACTATTCATGATGGCCTTCTCCAAACCATTTAACACATCATGCACAGTACATGCATTTGAACCACAGCGTGGTAACCACTGGCATAAAGAAATAAAAACACTGTTCTTTACAGATTCAATGTTTTCTTGATTCATTTACATTTTCATGATCTCTTCCACATGTTATGTGACTTACGCTTTATCCACAATCTCGAATGGCACAAGAAGTGGCTAATCAAATAACAGGAACAAGTTCATTATGAGCTGGATCCCACGCAGTAATCACACTTTGTCCAAAAATATAACACAAACACCTGGAAACTGATTAAAATTTCAGAATTCAGTATAATAAATTTCTCTCTTCTATGTTAGAGATGTCCGTCACACTTCAGGTTGGTATATCCTGACTTAAAATTCAGGTTCATTTTTTATCTTTAATGGGCTAACAGAGATGGGACAAATGTGGGTATAATACACCAGTACATGACTTTGCTGCTTCATTTGACTAAAACCTATACGGCCCACTTCTTAACAGCGTGGCCATCTTTTATAAAATGGCCACCAACCCCTGATGTAACACATTAAAAGATATCAAGCTTCTCATTTCAACATTCACTCTTACTCATTTTTTATTCACAAATGCTACATCCCACCTCTTCATTCATAACAATTCTACCATACATTGTTTCACACTATGCAACCTCATCAATCAATAATGCTTCATAGAATAAATAAATAAACAGATGGAAAACTAACAAGAGGGAATACAATCACCAGCACACAAGGAACATACGGTCACCCACACTTACAAATCAAGAAAAATGCTACATGTCACAATTCATTAGCATGATTCACATGCTATAGATGATCCAAAATTTATGATCAAATAGTGATACAGTATACAAAACTCATCAAACACTGTCACATGTCTGACACAGAATCACTTTTAGAAGTAAACACACATCAATTAATCAGTGTGTTGATTATACATGTGCTCTGTTTGTGTTCAGTTTCTCATTATATATCTTACTAACAAAATATTTATAAAACTACACTGGTACTAGTTTCCTGTCATGTGTTTCTACCAGCCTGTTTACCGTGTGTGTTTTCATGGTAAATGACCTGTAACCGGTGCAACAGAAAGTAGATTACGATGAAACATACTTCTCCACATTTAACACTACACAGCACTACAAATGAACTCACATTTCTATTAAACGACAATTGTGATTCTGATATGAATATATTAGGCAAACAAGGAGAAACTAAAACAGCACACAATGTAGGCATTTGTCCTATTGGCAAAGTTAAAAATAAGATCTTTAACAGTTGTACACAGGTTTTCACAATAACTCTGTAATGATGAATGCCTATTCTCCTATCTTACTTATCACAGCCTGTGACACACTGTGTACATGAGTAGAAAATATGGTAACTGAATAATTTTCCTTTTTGAAGTAGTTTTGATTCCTCTCACTTTCACTGATGTGGACTATCAGACTATAATGTACTGATGCCCTTTCACCTGTTCCTGCCTGCCAACAGACATTATGAAAACTCATTACAACAAACAGCTGAATTATAATTTTACACTAAGCATAGAAGAAAAGTTCTTGCAAATTTTAACATCATCATTCTATTGTGTTTGTTAATCAATGTCTGTATTTATTTTAAAAGTGAACACAATTTTAGAACACTATGCATTCATCTGTCATCTACAACATACACGGAAAAGCAGACTGAGGTGGAGGCCTCGCCATACAGTTTGTGCCATCCTACAGACCAAAAACTGGCAGCAATCAGGTGATCTTTATGTGCTGTTACTTTGGAGCAGACGAACACATAGATCCCTGTACACAACAAAACAAGCCACAGAATTCATTAATCTCCACCGTCAACACATGGTGTTCCAAAGCAAAGAATGCTGTATACATGTCAAAAACAACTCTATAAGTGGAAAATTTGTGCCATACATTATAAAGAAATACTTGGTGTATTTATAACCAAGACTGCAACTAATATCAAAATTATGTAAACCATGTCCACTGTACGTCCCATGTACAGAAACAAAGAAAATAATTTTAAAATCTCCTTTATCTAAAAATTCAACAACAATAATAATAATAATAATAATAATAATAATAATTTATAGCCACCTGTAACCACTATTGCATATCCTTTATTATTCCCTCATAGGGAACAATAGTCCAAACTTGCGTATTTTGTTGTATTGACTGTGAAGGGGTAGCCTCCACTTTGGTATGCTTTTCAATGTATGTTACTGTGAAATCTTCCTGATGATGGCCAAAAAATGACCAATACATGCAGCAAATGACAAATGAATGCAGTGTGTTCTAACAGTTGTGTTCACTCTGAAAATAAATGCAGACTTCAAAAGTTCTTGCACTAGTATCAACAGTTCAATTTCATTTCAGAAGAACGTTATCATCTTGTACAATACAAAATCATAAATTACAATATCACAAGGTTTACAGACATACCAAATGAGGTCAGTTCTTGCGTGAAGGATAATCAGCTTCCAAATACCAATCATTTGTACAAATTTATATTAGCATACAATTTATGAAATTGGTTTCATATCTAGTCTGAAAAATGGTTACACCAGAATCCAAACATCAATCTGACCAACCTAACTGCAGATCTCTTCTCTTGTGGATCCAAGAATAGACACAGGATGGATGTGGATAAACCACATGCATGTTCCCAAATATGAAGCATGTTACAAATGATTGCAGCCTCTTCTACAGAACTTGTGCATGATTCACAAGACATTCTGGTGATTGCAGAAAACATATGAACAAAATATTGTTATACAAATATGCAGAATAATACCTGGTAGATTACAGTTAGTGTGCACAAAATCTTGCACATCTCAACAGTCCAGTCCAGCACATCATACTTATCGCTCTGGTGCTACTCAACTGTTCCCACTTTCTGCTCCACTTCTTGGTTGAGATTCAGGTTTCTCCAATCCTGGCTCAGATCATCTAAATGATTGTCAAAGTCTACCAGGTGCTCATACACCCGTCTTTGCAGCAGGGCAGCTGCTGCACTCTTTGAGTTCCTTTCTAGAGATATGCTGCAATATCACAAGGTAATCATAACTAAGGAATCGTTTTGCTTACAAAATTAGTGGGAGTGTTTAGCAAATGTAGATTAAATTCTTACAAATATTTAAACTGTAACTATGTCTCATTTTAAAATTTGTAAAACTTAACTGTAAAAGCACTATGAATGGGCCCTTAATCACAACAATTTACATCTAAGATCTCTCAATCCTTTGGGTTAATATGCATACAGTACCTTGGGATACGCAAATTTTCAGTCCTTCCTAAATGTGCAAACCACCTAATTTGAAAACCTGTTATGTGCGTGCTACCTGTAATTTACAGTTGCTTACACTGGCACTGCACTTACGATTCAGCAGTTGCACAACCAGTCCCTACATATACACCAGCTTTCAGAACATGTTAGTAACCATTTCTGGTTATTATGCTAAACTATCTTATGTCATATATGGTTTTAATTTACAGTTATGAAAAAGTAAGTAAGCAACACTATTGAAACATAATAATATAATTTCTGAAAAAGTATGTCAAATGCTTGTCACTGAGGAATGTCTAGCTAAAGATGCTGTGTTAATTATTCATGCTTAATGCAACTGTAAAATCTTGCCCCACTCCCTCCCCTCACTGTCTAAGATACCAAGATATCTTGGAAATCACAAACACAATACCCATAATGATATACCTACTCCAGCTGTTCCAGTGTTAGACCACATATAGTTCTTCTGAGTGGTAAAATAATTCTACACAAATTTAGTTATTATTACTACACAGAAGAATTTATACTTTAATGTTGGGGATAGTTTTTTTTTTGTATGGGTGTGAAACTTGGTCGCTGACATTGAGGGAGAAACGCAGGCTGAGGGTGTTTGAGAATAGAGTGCTGAGGAGAATATTTGGGCCTAGGAGGGATGAGGTAACAGGGGAGTGGAGCTTAATGATCTGTACTCCTCGCCCAATATTGTTCGGGTAATAAAATTGAGAAGAGTGAGATGGGCAGGAGACAAAAGGAAAACTAAGGGTGCAATGAGAAGTTTGTGGAAAAGTGGCTGTTTCTTCTACATGGGGCAGTCAAAAAGTAATGTCATGCTATTTAGAAGCTGGACATGCGGAAATTTCAAAGAACTTCACCACGACATTGCTGGAAGGCACATCTGTATTTTAATGTAGTGTCCATCTTTGCTGACAATCTTCTTCCACCTACCAACAAGGGCATGCATTCACACCCAGTAAAAGTTGCTTTCTGTCCTCTGCAGTCACTGACACAAGACATTGTGCAGTGCCTTGTCATTTACATAATGGTGTATTCAAAGGTTTTTTCTTTCCCCCAAAAGACTTAACACGTGATAATCTGACATAGTGTATGGTCAGGACTGTACATTGCAGGAGGCAGCATTGTCAATCCAATATCTGAGATGGCCTTTGTGGTGTGTATACTGGTGTGTGGCCTAGCAATGTCACGGAGGAGCAACACTGCAGACATTTTTCCTGTTGGATGAATATGACAAAGTCAAGCATTCAGGCTCATTTGATGTTGAAACACAGCAGTTATGATTTCACAGCTGTCCCCATAGGCAAGATGTTCACAAGAAGAACACTTTCCTTATCCCAAAAGAGTGTAACAATGATTCTTCCAGCTGACTGCGTACTCTAGAATTTCTTCTTCCTTGGGGATGTCACAAGGAGCAATCACATTAATTTCCACTTTGATTCAGGTTCAAAACGGTGGGCCCAGATATCTTTACCTGCAACACTCTCCGACATGAAAGCATCACCACTAATCACACTAGTGCTAAAGCTCAGTGGCCACTCTTTTCCTTGTCTTTTATGTGCATTATGCCAATGTTCATGACATCAAACAAGCACAAACCTTAAACTAGCCAAGCTCTTCAATAACTGTGTTTCCAGTGCCTTCAATGATACACAGCACGAACCATGATTCAGCTGCTGTTATGCAATGGTCGCCACATGTAAGTTCAACAATCCAGCATATATGTAGCATCAGTGCACAAGTGCAAACACTCCATAGTTTGCCTTTAAGTGCCGATTCCCCTGCTTCAGCTTCTTTGATCCATTTTACCCATTGTCAGACAGTACTCATCCACAGTAGCTTCACCATATACACAGAACAAGTATCTGTGAATGCATGTTGGCTTCTCACCTTCACCAACCCAAAACTCCGTCACTGCTAACTGTTTCAACTGCACATCAATCTCTGCCATTTTAGAATCAACTGTGAAGTTGCTGTCAAGCAGACCAGCTGCAACTACAACAATATGACTGAGAATGTTTACAAGATGTAGACGCGATTCCCACAAAAATGAATTATAGAGACAAAAAATATTTGACAGCCCATTCTGACTGCCCCTTGTATACAAAGAAATATGGACTGCATACAAAATATCTGCAGGGAGTACAGGCTTTACCTGGATTTTTCTTTTGGCTTCCACTTTCCATCTACAAATTGTGACACACAAAGAGCCATGTTGTCCATATCCAATGTGAGCCTCTTGTTATCTATCTGTGCACAGAAAGATGAAGAAAGAATGAAGGAATGTTGCAACTATCAATTCAGGTTTCAAGAAAAACACAGAGCTGCAGTATTCTGCAGCATATTACGGTACACTTACAGTCAAGGACATGCATTTTGCAAAACTAATACAGAGTTTTCCTACATAGGAAGTTATACTTCTGAAGTACCAACAAAATTCTCACAAGAACAATGTTTACCAGTAGAAGGTATCTTGCTTTAAAAGATCACAAAATTTCTTCTTTTCTAGATGATCAGACTGTACCACAGCATGTAAGTGTGTGTACACATGTACATACACTGAGGGGTTAATGTTAAGAGTAATTTCCATTATTACTGCTATGTATTTATAGTAACTCCCCAACTTACCTAAATTTGTGCCGGCGAGCACAAACTAAAAACAATCGTGGAAACATATTTTGCATCCTGTATGAAATACATAGATTATATTCTCTTTTGTATTGGCATTTGTCTTAATCTTTTTATTGCACATTTTGAAACACACTTTTGCAAATTTTCCTGCGTCTGAGATAAAAAAATTTAATCAAATTTAGGGAAATTCCAACTTACATAAAATTCGACTTGCATGAAGGTCCGCAGAACACAAACCTTACGCAAGTCGTGGAGTGGCTGTAGTTACCCTGATAACCCATACCATAAAGAGTACAAGTTCCAGGAAGGAATTTGTTCTGAAACAACCATGTCCGCAACAATGCAAGCAAGGACTGGTAAGACATACTGACTACAGCATTTGTCCCATCTGTAACCCTCTCAGGTACCAAAAAAAAACATAGAAAGGTGGGGTTACAACCACATTTTAATAAACTATTCCTAGAACTGCTGCCAAAACCTTAAGAAAAATATGAAAAACCTAAGCACAGTTAACTGGTCTCCCCCCTCACACCTATATCAAGTACCTCCATATGTGAAACAGGTGCGCACACTCTTACAGAGGCTGGGCTAGATATACTCGTGTATGAATTGGTACGACTTTCTGAATCTGTTATGTTTTGTTATAATACTACGTGCAAGGAGACAACACCAAAAAATACGAAAAAAAAAATCATTGTACTTACTACAACAAGGCAAGCTGAACTAAAGTTCTCGGCTATTTTGTCTGCTATTCGCTGACCACATTTCTCGTAACTGTCAAAGAAATATTTTCATCTATAAATATACACACAGATTTAATATTCTACGAAAACTATGCTCTGATAAACAAGACGTAAAATTTAATCCCCTTTACGCTGTACAACAAACATTCACTCAACTGTACATACCTTAGATCCTTAATATTCTCGTTTGCTAAATAGTACCCTGCCAGTACAAGTCCTGACGTCGATGCCATATGGTCAATCTGAATAATACAAAGTACAATAATTACCGAACCTTCAAACACCGAGATATACTACGCTAACCTAGAACTTCTGAAGGACATGACCATTATATTAACATTCACGACAAGCATACTCAACAATCTCTTATCCACCTTTGAACACTGCTTCGAGCATAACAATATTATACACCACATAATCAAAGTATGTTAAAAACAGCACATAGTTACAAACCTGAGTTAGAGCAACTTCCGCCATGGGGGTTACGTGTAAACAATGGTGAAAAAGAGGTATGGCATCACAAATAAATAAACCCCTTCCCTTTTTATCTTCTTTAGTCTTTTGCTCTTCTGCCAGTAAAACGCCATTTATTGCGCAATGAGGATATTTCGCAGCATGAAGCATCATTTTACAGTACGCGCGAGCAGAAAACTTAAACTCTGCCATGTTGACGTCAGCGACTTCCTCTTTTTCGCCGATCAGAGCAGAGATAAACAGGGTCGTCAACATTAATCCGTGGAAATGTGTGACGTAATGGTGAGGTAAACTTCAGTCATGAAATACAACAACAGTAGTGTGTTTTATGATCGTATTTAATAACAAAGAAATAACTACATGTTTCGGCCAATAGCGGCCATCTTCAGGTTATTACAGTTTTGCTCAAAGGGTATCATATATATGCCTATATTGCGAGGTCATCGTTACGCGGTACAGATAGTTGGGATGGTCAATGACTGGTAAGATTGGAGATTTTTGGGTAGGTGTTAGGGAGAGGATAGTTTGGGGACCGTGATAATAGGTTGTGTTGTCTATGGTTTTCAATATGGGTTGGGGGTGCGTGGTTTGTGGGTTAGTATGTTCGACGTCTTCTGGGTTCCCTTCGGGGTGGTTCTCGGTGGGGGTTTTTGGCCTCAGGTTTCCATTTTGTGTGTGTGTGTGGTTAACGTACCATTCGGACCATACATTCATCTGGCGCACGTGGCGGGTTCTCACTCTCCTGTGTCACTTGAGAACCAAGCGTATTTGACTACGATAACAAAACCGATAACACAGTTCGCTACTATACCTGTAAGCCTACACAAATGTGACTTAGTTATATACATATTTCATTTCACAAATCCAAAACCCTTTAATACCGTTGAGGTCTTCAATCATTTCAAATCTTGAGCAGTATAGGCTTAGTTGATAACCTACTGACATTTCCCAACAAAATATTGGTTTCATCTTCAAGGATCAAGCTGCCCCAGAATCTTGCCTTGCCTAGCTAGTTACACAATTTCAATTTAGTGTATACTACATAGTTTAGGACATTTCTGCCCTCAGTGTCGACCACCTTCAGGTCTATAACTTATTAACACATGGAAGAATTGAAATTGTAGTATTAAATACCATATATATTTTTGCATTTAATGTTACATGAGGAATGAAGATCACATTCCCTTTACCCTCTGATATTCTATACAGACAACTGTATGTTTATTAAAACCATATGTTCATTTACAAGTAAAAAAATTACTACGGTTATTATAGGTTATGTGCTGCACATGTAAAATTAAATGTACACAAATCCAACACATAAACAATATTTGTCAAGAAATTTCCTTGTACTGTGACATGTTACTGTTAGCATTTGCAGAACTTTACCTTAATACCAAATTTTTGTAATGTGGGTTCCTCCCACATGCTTCATAACCACTGCTTTAAAGTTCACATCATAACTTCACTGCACCCTATTCAATATTTGTGTCTGTACATCTCCTTTTATGCACACATACATTACAGTCTTCAACATCAGACATTGCCAACCAATAAGTCATACTCCCAACTGCTGCCAGTACTGCACACTGCAGCACTGGTGTTTTCAATACCACAGGCACGATTCCTTAACCTTGACACGAGAGAAAATGCTATGAAAACATCTGTACTATATGCCACACAACATTACATGCAGAAAGCACTACTTGTAATGCAAAAACACTCCCTCCAATATAGTATTTCAATGTAGGTGTGTGTATGACCTCCCTTATTTTCTTATATGCTGAAGTAAAGAAAATCTTATATTTAGGTAAGTATGGTATAACTATCACAAAATAAACACACTCATCATAAGTAGGTTCATTTTTTACATGAAGTCAGTCCTTATACATGTCTGTATAAAAGCCATTTCTTATTCCTTCAATGACAAACAAAGTAGCCCTCCTGGAGCCCTTTGCACACTGGCTCTTGTCCCCCATGCTTCCCACCAAAATGCATCCATTTCTTCTTTGCCAGAGTCCCGTGAGTTTAATATCAATGATTCTAGTTTGTTATGGCCTTTCAGTGCCATCCATAGCTCAGGGAAGGAGTCCCTGATGTAGTTGGCAATACCACAGCAGCCAGATAGGTCAATAGCGTGTAATGCAGGCTGGTGCTGCAACAGGCGGCGCAGTGACACACAACTCAGTTCAGTATTTCCACTTAATTGCAGTGTTTTGAGAGCACCACATTTCTGAAGTCCTCTGTAATAGGATACAAGATTTAGTTGAGACATGATAATGCTGATGGTCAACCCTGTATGATATCACAGATCAAACCATAATATATTGTATGGTGTAAAATATTAAACAGTAAGTCGTGAATGGAGAACATTATATGAGAGTCTAAAATAAGAAACGTATGGGTATTGACTAACTGCTTCTTGGGTTGGATGTTTAACAACTCTTTAACAACTGTACATAATCACACAGCACCGAAGAGTATGACTGTGAATTGGAATGGATGTGGAAAGAAGCAGTTATGGCTTATTTTGAGGGACAGGAAAGCAAGAAAACCCTTAGCTGAATATTAATGCCAGTTATTCAACTACAAATACACAGATCCAACAGAAGAAGGCAGTAATGACAAGCAGGTTACAATAGGCTTAGCATGTAGCTGCATGTCATACAAAATAAAAACATATTTAAGGTCACCCCATGCAGAAACACTTGATGTGGCAAATGTACAATTGCTAAATTTGTCATCTTTGGGCTATACCACTGCTCTGAGAGTTAGTGATTGGCATCCATCCCAGCATAGTCAGTGTGGGATTTGGGGTAAAAGAAACAGCAGTGAGGCATGTTTTTCTCTGACCACTTCAGTTTCCCCCACCCATTACTGTTCAATCAGTGTTTCATATTCATCTATCACCTGCAGTTGGCATGATAAGTACATTTTAAGACCAAAGTACTAAGGGACTCAAGTATCCCCCCCACTCCCCATCAAATGGTTTGGTTATTTTTATACGGTATATTAAATATGATTTTATCATGGACAAAATTCAGGTTTTACCCACTACCATGCAAATCAGTGGTAGCAGGAAAATTTCCTGCAAGATTCAGGCTTAGTACAGAAAAAGAAGAGAGAATGAGCATGACAGATTTTAATTAAAGTTAAATCCACTGGCTTACAAGCCCCACAGAATTGTTACTCTCCTGAGCTCTTCAGTGTGATATGTCCATAACATCAGCTCATGATACAAGAAATGAAAGTTACAGCATGCAGTATCTTAACTGGCAACAGACTACGAAGCAAGAACTGCAGGCAGTTATGGAAATGGTGGATAGATTTCTTGATCCATACCTTGAACCATACATTTCTTGTTTTAATTAAACAACATTTTACTTTATGCAGCTATAAGCAGTTTAAATAATCGCTAATAGAATGCAGACTACCATCGAGCAGTTCATGAAGTGAAGCTGAGAGAACATGTGTGGGACTAGAAACATTATGACTTAAGATATGATATGCTTAAAACCAGAAGCTTGGAACTGAAATTATTCTGTAACATTACATTCATTCTCACATGAAAAGAAGGCCATGACAGCACATCAAACAAATCAAGTGTAGTGCTGGTACATTCAACCGTTTGATCTGTTCTCAGGCATATATCTCAACAAGTTCAGTGTTTCTATGGTACCCAGTAACTGAGAATAGCTCAATCTAAGGAATCCACCAGGTTAGGTGTGAATTACCTGAAGATGGAAGCACAGCCAGATTCTGAAATGTCATGTTTTACAAATTTTAGACATTGGACAAAGTCCAAAAAAAGGATAATCTGTCAGTGAGACAACTGTTAGTATATTGTGATTCTAAGACTACCATATGGCTCACACACTTCAGCAAATTCCAGATATCCTCATCTCTGAGCCTGCAGTCTGAGATGTTGAGGGTTGTCAATTTGCTAAACTCTTCCTTCTCTGCAAGCATGTGTAACACCCCTTGTACTACGCAAGTCTCATCTCTGGATGTTGTAGCACCAAGATTGATACTGATGATTTCAGTCGGACACAGCTGACTCAGGAATCCACACACACCACTTCCACCCAGAGCATTGTAGCTCACATCAAGCACATGAATAGAAGCCACTGCAAGCACAAGCACATGTCCATGTATACTCTGTGTGTCCAAACTTTGAACTTAATTCTGTCACAGTTTATTTCAACATAAAGCATGAATCCTTCAAAACATATAGTATCAAATAAGACTGGCAGGATCACTACACATGTTAGTTACTGAAGATGGAGAGGTTGCACACATTACATATTTCATGGTAGTATTCTGTCATTTGTCTCAGTGGAGAACTATAACAAACTCAGTCACAATAATCAGTGATCTGATCTGGAGTGTTCCTAAATATGCAGCATAAACAAAAATCACACACATTCTGCATACTTCTTTATTAACTTCACAAAAGATCTTTGCTTACAATTCAACAAAACACCTTCTGGCTTGAAGCAGCTGGTGGTAAAATGGCAGCCTTGCAGCTGCAGCACAGTGAGGGACACCAACTGAGGCAGCATGACGCTTAGGTGTTTTATGGCGCCATCACCCAGTGGGTTGTGACTCAAGTCCAGACTTGCCAGTGCCTTGCGAATAATACAAAGAATAAATAATACCACTCATGTAATACACACAAATTTTCCACATTAACAGACTTATTTTCAACCTTCTCCTCGAATTCATATACACTAGTGCACCAAACAAATGGTAATAAGAAAGCAAATGAAACAAGAATACAAGTTCACAATACCCTATCTGTAACTTTGGAGTAGTTACCGAGGAAAAGCACTGCATACATCTTCCTCTCTGCAACTACAACCAGAAAACTGCGTTGGAAATTAATTTTTTTCCACAAGAAAGATGTCAAGAAAACAGGAAAGGAAAATCCTCAGACTGAGCACAAATACAAATGACACAAATGTATAAGACAGATATGCGTTTATGCAGTTCAAAGATACCTTCACACTAGTGATTACCAAAAATCAATTACATAAAGTCACCTAAAGCACGGAGACATGCATTAAGTCACTAAATGTTGAATGCCTTTTCTTTGGAATTCTGAAGTTTGCTGGTAAGACATGGACTGCTGCATTTCAACATCCACCTGCACTTAGAATACTTCTGTAACTATACTTCTGAGACTTACTTTGTTAAGACTGCAACTTCTCTGACAAATGTGACAGACAAGTGGTCTAACTGTAGGGCTGTAGATCTTGATTTCCAGGAATAAATTTTTTTTTATATTTGTACTGTGCAACTTGATGCTATCAAAGTTTTTTATTCACCAACAAATGCACAAGTGATTTCCTAAAAACAATATTAAAATTTACATTAAAATAGCTCTGACATGTTTTGGTGCAGTCACACCATCTTCTGGGAGCTCACTATCCATGCTTGCTGAAGTTACACATTGTTAAAATAGCCAATTATGGTTCGTCAGTGTATGACTAAATCGGAGGTGAAGACGGTGTGACTGCACCGAAACATGTCGGAGCTATTTTAATGTCAATTTTAATATTGTTTTTAAGACAATCAATTGTGCATTTGATGGTGAATAAAAAGCTTTCCAGTAATAATATTCATTTCTAGTACCTGTCACAAAAATGGAGACATAAAAACAAAAACCTTAAATGTGTATCCTTAAAACCATTTTTGGAAAATTATCAGGACGTCAAAAGCTGATCCTAAATACACTGATGGAACACTCCCAAAATAAAAAATATTTTAAGCTGCTCACATTATAGTCATCACACCCCTAAAGTGCGCCAAAACTTGCTATTCTTAAATATTCAGTCAGTTGATACAGTGTAAGTTTATATAGAAAGCAAAAAGAAATGTATGGGGAAGTAATACTGGCATCAGCTATGATTTAATGTTGAGCTGTTAGTGTTATCAACAATACTTCAAGCACAGCCTATGTCTACATCAGCAACAGTGACGGATCCCAAAACTCAGATGGTAGCATGTACAAGGCAGGCTGCACTACTGTTGATAGAATGATAACTGATGATAATGGTTGGCAAATGGAATCTAGGGTTTAATGGGCTGAACTACAATAGCACTGAATCACAGTTACAAAAATTTCACTTTTCCAGGGACATGAATGCAAAATAGCTTGCTCTAGATGTGAATGGACTTCAATCTGAGACCTCTAGTAAAGAACATTGGTACCCAAGCTACATACCAGCAATTTTTTTTACTGTAATTGTAAATTCTTTTGAGAAAAATCAATCAATTGTATGTGTAAAGTCTTAACCTGCTGCAGCTACATCTACCACTTACTTGCAGTACTGGTGCTGAGGCACTGGAGAAGATGGTGCTAAGATGGTGGATACCAGATGCCGAAATATTGTTACAGCTGATGTCCAGCTCCTGTAGCTGACATAATGTTGGCAAGCCTGCAACCAGCAACTGGTACCACACAAATATCATACTCAAACACTGTGATGTAATGTCGCATGCACAAGGTAATAAGTTTAAATCTCAGCCTTTATTATGTTTTCTGCACCTTTACTCAGTCCTTCCAGGCAAATGGTAGGATAACATATTCAAAAAGGACAGACATGCTTCCTGGCACATCCTTCCCAATCATGCTGTTATCAAATTTTACACACACACGCACGCGCACACACACACAAGTCCTTCCATGTAGTTCCCCCACCATAATTACGTAAAATGCTCTTGCTACATATCAGTCACATCTATTATTATTTCATGGTACCAGCTTATATATATGTCACATAAATGCCTGTAAACTGGTGTTTGTAAACACTTCACATGACAAGAGCAAGGTCATATTAAAGTAAATTTTACATAAGAAGGGTATACAGATGTCGGGAGGATTCAGCTGGTTTAGAGTAGTTTCCAGTGGTGGGATTTTGTTCACACAGAAGGGAACCTTCAGGTTCATTAACAGTAAAATGGAATTTTTTTTGGGCAGTTTAATAAATGTTGAGAAAACCACAGACATAAGGAGACATTTGCTAATGCACCATCTCTCTTTCCAAATGCCCATACCTTGACACCATCATCACTGAAGCCATTCCCTGCAAGATGAAGCTCCTGTAGTGTATGCTGTCGGTTAAGTGCTCGAAACAGTGGTGCCAGCTGCACAGTAGGTAATGCCAGGTCTGATAATTGTAAGCTCTGAGTGGCCTGACTGTTTTCCAAGCAAGAAATGATGTGTGTGTCTGGAGCTACAATATAGAGATTCAACATCTAAAACATTGTAGGAACCAAAGGAACTAAAACTTTATGTGGGTTTCATGAGAAAATCATGCTAAAGACATTTCAGAACATCTGAATTCTATTCAGCTGCTTTCAAACCATTGTTACAGATAAATGATTTCAGGCTACTGGCACTGTGTAAATAATATCTGCGCTCTTTCAGAATGTTACGCAGCATACAGTGGCAATTTATTACTGACTTTTTAGGAAAACCTACTGGTCCCACCAAGGGCCAAGAATTCTTACATTTCTTGGCTTTGAAGATGGGAAAGATCGGTTGTCTCAAAGAATTGCTAAGGAATAACTACTCTACGCCGCATAATATCCCACAAGAGTGTAGATCTCACTATTACAGATGTTCATGTAAGAAACAATACACAAAATTAAAATGGATTATATTTACAGGATATAATGACAAATGACTAAATGTGCTTAATGAAATGTTACTTATAGAGTAAAAGTTCATTAACTTGAAACTGGTTAATTCAAAATACTATATAACTTGAAGCATGTGATACTCCCAATTTTTCAGACCTGAGCACTTCAGATTAAGGTTTTACTGTAACAGGACTTCACCAGCCTGATGGCTCCTTTAGAGCAACACACTATCAGCTTGTGGTCCTGAGAGGACAATACTAAAATGAATTTTAAGAGAAACAGGGAATGTCAACTGAATTCTTCTCAGTCACAACAGCTCCACTGGTGGGCTCTTATAAATATGGCTGTGTTCCACAAAACACAGAGAATTATTGACTAACCAAATAATGTCTTCTTCTTCTTCTTTTTCTTCTTCTTCTCCTCCTCCTTATTCTTCTCCTCCCCTCCTCTTCCTCCTCATCTTCTTCTTCCTCTGCTTCCTCCTCCTCTTCTCCTCATCTTCTTCTTCCTCTGCTTCTTCTTCTTCTTCCTCTCTCTTCCTCTTCTTCTTCCTCTCCCTCTTCTTCTTCTCCTCCTCCTCCTCTTCTTTTTCTGCTCCTCCTTCTTCTTCCTCTTCTTCTTCTTCTTCCTCTTCTCCTCTTCTTCTTCCTGTTCCTCTTCTTCTCCCTCTCCTTCTTCTTCCTCTTCTTCTTCTTCTTCCTCTTCTTCTTACTCCTCTTCCTCTTCTGCTTCTTCTTCTTCTCCTCCTCCTCCTCCTGTAAAATGGGTACCAGGTCTTTCCCAGAGGTAAAGTGCAGCCAGGGCGTGCTGCTGACCACTTACCCCCTTCTAGTGCCACAGTCATGGAAGAGTAGAGCTATACCTCTACCCACCCTCTGGGCCACACCGGGCCTGTAACGGGATCACCTTACCTTTACCTTTAGTTCCTTTAGTTACTATATTTGAATCTCTCACTACCTCTTCCAGTGCTAGGTTAAAAATTATACAAGATAATGCTTCCCCTTGTTGTTTTAATCCTACTGCTGTTTCAAATTGTTCTGATAAGTTATTCTGAATTTTTATTCTGCATCTCACATTTCAGTCATTTTAACCAGTCAATATAACTTCTGTGGAATCTTAAATTCCTTTAAGTTGCTTGAGTAATTCATTCCTAATTATGGTATCATAGGCAGCCTTTAAGTCAATGAACAGATGACATGCTGATTCTGTATCCTGAGGTCCTCTCCAGAATCTCTCATGGACTGAATTTGAAAAATTTTTGATTTGACCTTTTTAAATCCGCACTAATATTTGCTGATTTTGGGGACAGTGCTTTATGCAATTGCCAATTACTCAACTATCAAAAGTTCAATAGAAATGGCACAGAGTATGAGAGGTAAGTTTAGTTTGTAATTTATTACGCTACACAGTATATTAAACACTAGAATTTAATCAAGGGAAAATTTCTCTCTCACTCTCATGTAGAAAAATCAGATAATTAAAATGTATAAATAGTGTCAATGTACCTCTTGTTACATACAGTCAAATGCCATAACAGAGGATGTTTTTAATTATAGCTAGGTGAAGAAGGGAGGACAATATTAACATAACAAGAGAAAAATGCTGTAGTTTGTGAAGAAGTGCACTGAAATGAAATGGCTCAGGATACCACCCAATTGCAGGCTTTTGTGATTAAATCAATGAACACCTGAGTATCACAGCAGCAGGCAATTTCCCAGTCAGATGAATGACAAATCTTACCAAGTGCTCAAAAAAGACAGTTCATCAGAGGACATAAACCTTGCCTCTACAGGAAACCAATCAGTACAATACAATCTTCATGGGTTGACACAGCTATCAGCCCAAGAAGATTTCACTGAAGTCAGTTGTGGTGAAAGCTTTGAGAGACACACACACACACAAATGTTCTCTGTATGGACAACTGGAAACAATACCTGAATGCAGGAACTGACAGGCCTCCATGTAGCGGTCTGTCAGGGGAGGGATGTTCCAGGATATAACAGTAGACATTACTTCCTCACTGCCCACAACAAGTAAGACTGGGTCATCATCTGACAGAAGTGCACCATCTCTTGTAAGAAGGCTAAGTGAGGGCTGCAAACCTTCAATACTGCAAAAAAAGTGCCACACATCAATTCTCCAACAGATCAGATGAATAATGAAGCCTCTCCTACTTAAGTGTCATTATCTACATTCATTGGTATATAACCAAGTTACAATGATAAAAAGGCACATCAAAATGGTAGCCAAGCATGCATTTGAAACTTTACATAAAGATAACCAGGATGAAACACCTATATTGTGCATTTTTAGAAAGGGCAAAAAGAGTGACACAGTAAAACAAGTGAACCTCATCATTATCTTAGCCTTTCCAACTACAGTCTTGTCTTAATACAAGTATGGCAGACAAAATCCTGCCAGTTGTAAAGAGGCCTTAAATACTGCCAGTATTATAATTTTGTACTCCTCATCCCCCCTCCTGAGGCTCCTTCCATGTTCATATTTTATAACTTTGTATTTTGTATCCTCATTCTTTAAAGAAGTTCTCATTTATTTCTTCTCAGAGTTGTATTAAACCTGTTATTGCTATAATGGTTGTGCAGTGTATGTAAGTAATAGATTTTGCTACTCAAGGCATGATCAACCCCCTGCAGGGACTAAGGTACACAACAAAAAGCCTCAGGCAGGACAGTTTAAATACACATGGCAGGCACTTAAACCAACTGGCTCAAGTTTCTATGATGACAGATCATAAACAGACCTACAAATTTTGTCAAGATACACTTTTAAATAATAATAATAATAATAATAATAATAAGTTAATGGTGCTAAACTTCAGGTTAAGTCTGAAAAATAAAACACACATCAAATACATACTGTTACATCACAAATTGGATTACTAAATTTGATCATCACACATGTTTATGAAGTTCACAAAGTACTACGTACTGCTGAAACAGTGAATTGCAGAATTCTTAAATGGGCTCAGGTGTGATTATAATGAGAAGACACAATCTGGGTGGGTAAAACTCTTAAAAAAATGTCAACTTGGAAGACTGAGGAGGAGGAGGAGGAAAAGAAGAAGTAGATAAAAAGAAGAAAAGAGGAAAACATTAAGATAGACTGTAGGGACACAGGTTTCAAGGGCAGCAGCTGTACGAAACTAGGACTGACTCACATCATGACTTCGGTAACAGTGCCACTGAAATGGTTTTGCTAATGTAGTGAGCCAACCGCCTTAGGCTGGCTCAAAGTTTGTTGCTACGCAGAAGTACCGGAACAGGACAAACTCCTTTCTTTCCTTTCCATATATGGCTATCGGCTGGCGATTGGTTATTTTGGGGTAGTGACAGGTGGGGGCGTCAGCTCTTCGAGTTTTCTTGGTGGGTTTAGGGGCTGGGGTCTGGTACTCATAGTTTGGACTACTCTTTGAGAAGTCATCTAATTTGGTTGGTCAGCTGCTGGGGAGAGACTCCTGCCCGGATTCTTCGTGGGGACTATGCAGACACCCAGGGTATGTCGAGAAGGTAAAACTGGTTTGGCGTTGGGTGATTTTAAATTCTCTGTTTCGGTTTTGTATTTGGCATACCGGGTGCCTGCCTAGCGTAATTTGCGATGCATCGAAGAGCCGATGCAGGGGCAGAATACGGAGAGAGGCCAGCAGCTTCCCATATGTTGGGTTAGTTTTCTATTTATTCAGTTGTGATGGGTCAAGCTTGTATGTTTTGTTCTGAGAGTCTTTGATGTACATCACTCTAACTGCAATGTTTTGTTGTGGCTGGTAAGCACTGAGATTGTGTTGTAAATGCTTATGATAGCCTGGAATCGTAAGGAATTGTTAAGGCCGTAAGCACCTGGCGTGCTTGTAATTTTGTACGAGGGAGAGTCAACTGAAAATCTTAAAAGTGCGATAAAAATTCCAACAATAGCTCGATTGTCTTGTAAGTTTCAACAGTGACACTCATGGTTTGAAGAGTGGCCATCAGGTGGCAGTATGATACTACATAGAAAAATGAAGTCATTGTGTACCTTTTGTGTTCAATAAATTACGAGATAAAACATATTTAAGGTTTTCATTCGACTCACCCTCGTATTATCATTCTTACTATTTGTTATTAGTTGTGTATTGAGTTTTGTTAATTTACTTTCAGTATTATGAATTTATGGCTTTTGTGATGATATGTATGCTCACTATCCCCCACAAGGGTCAGTGTTATGGAGCTCAGCGACCCAAACAGTCGATGGCGATATAAAAGTGCTAGCCCCCAGTTTTCGATCTAGCGCTTCCCTTTTATTGGGTACAATCCCAAGGGCTCAGTAGTGATGGTTATTATTAGAGTCACTATTGGGTTCACAATATGGGCGAAGAAGAAAATGTAGGTGTCATAATTCTCAAAATCTCTTGTTATGTACAAATAACTTTGCACTTGTACTAACCTGCAGTACCTCCTTGCAGCCTCACGTGCCAGCCACCCAATGGTTTGTTGCTCTGGCTTTGGTACTGGCACCAGCAGCAGTCTGTTCTCAACACGCACCCGCACTGACTGTGATGCAGCCAGCTCAACAGATTTGCTAGCATGGGGAGCTGCCAATTCAAGGGACTTGTTGGAGCAGGATGCTGTTGAGGTGGCAACACCCACATCTGGAAGGGCTAGCTGCTGTGGAACATTCAGTGTTCCTGCAGCCCTTCTCTTATGTGGACCTGTGTTGATATTTAGATGTGTTCTGCCAAGGTAAGCGTGATCATAGGATGATGCATAGTCACATAATAAGGCAGTATCACTTACTAACTACTTTACTTATCCAGTAACTACCTTATGGACCAAGTCATGCCTACCTATGAGTCTGAATAACCATGTGACAATATGATTAACTGCCTGCTTAACCAACTGATAATCTACCTACTACATGACTATATCACTCACTAAATACCCAGTTCATTCACTGACTTACTACAGGTCTTGGCATTTAATCTTACGCCACTTGGATGTAGTGATCATTTGAACCTTGATCCTTAAAAATTTAATACTTCTAGATATAAAGTGAAATGATGAGCCAAGCTGTCTGCAAAAACAAAAGTCGTGTTTCAGAGGTGTTTCATTACTTAACAACTACTATTCCAGTGAGGTAGCACACCATGTTTCAGTACATAAATGTGGCAAGAGGTACTAATTCTATTACGTTCTAATATGATATGAGCAGGACAGGCTTCAAATGTCATATAAACCAACATCTGAGACTGTACATACTCTGGATTTCCTGAATGTGAAATACACAGCATACCTGCTGTAGCTATACAGATAAAGTGAAACACATAAATCTTAAACAAAACAGACTTTTTAATTACGAAGAAATTGATTGTGATATGTTGTGAACTGAATTTGATTGTGTTTATTTAAAGTGTAAGAATGTGAGACACCTTGGTGAAGATGGACTGGCAGATGGCAAGAAACAATATGACTCTGGAATTTCCCCAGTTACCTGTTTTCCTCTGGTGTCAGAATTTCATCTATCTGCAGATCCTCACCCTCCTCAGCCATCTCAACAGCCCTGCACCTCCTGCCTGACCCAGTCATCAGTTCCAACCTGCTCAATAATTTCACAGCTTCAAGAAACAAATCCATGATATTATAGGTGTACTGCACCTGCCACAGTTCTGTGCCATGTTCCATCTGAAGTGAGAAGTAACAACAGAAATGGTTCTCCTTACCAAATACAAGAAACACTCTGTCGAAGTCATTTTTTAGCTACCATAATGTGTACAAAACATAAATTGGAAATCCTCTATGGGAGATATCACTTGGGAGGCCTTGGGAGGGGTGGAATAACAATAAAATGAATCTTATGTCAAATGATGTGGTAACTTTCTCACTGAATTTGGTATACTAGTGACAAGAGTGAGGCTAATTAAAATACACTTAATGAAATTTGCAGTGAAGTTCATATTGATAAATTCTTGTCTGATGAATTCCTACAGATTAGCATGAACTGTAGTTTGACGATCATAATTCATACTATTCACTTTAGAATATGCAATTAGGAAGGGAAAAGACACCAGAAACTGGGCTTGAATGGAACACTTCAGCAGCAGGTATATGACAATTACGCTAATATACCTGGAGAGGGGAGGAGACAAGAATTTATATACACACACACACATTCATACATTTTTATATATACAATTCATTTTAACAAAATGCAATGTCAAAGTGTGAATGACTGGAACTGGTTCAAAACATGGACCAGTGGCAGGATTTAATAAATAAATAAATAAACCTTAGGGTTCTACAATAACAAGAAATTTCTCATCTAGCTGAACAAGTATCAATCACAGCACACACTCTACGGTGGAATTAATTATGTTTAAATACTTGATTTTCTGGTTCAAATTATAGTAGCATGAAAAACAAGCTGCTTTTTAATCTTTCAAGTACAGTGCCATCCCAGTTTTTGTATACATGCACCTGTGCTTTTCAATGGGGGCTGCTAGGCGTCGTTTCTTGCTTGGCCTGGAAGTGGAAGGCATATCATCCTCAAGCCAGTTCTCCCCAGCGTCTTCATCTGCCAGGAACCCCTGCGGTTCTTGTACTTGAGTACGCAAAATTGGCTCCTGTGAATAAACAAAGCAGTTACACTAAAAAAGAAAGAAATATGATGATCAGTTGCATTCTTGGTTTATTTCACAATTCTCTGTTAAATGTCAGGTACATAGTGCAGAACGGAATATGTAATGGTGTTTCTGAGAGATGTGGAAGTGGCTGTGGCACATTTTAAAATACTATGCTAGCATCCAGTTGGGTAGGGAGACCGAAATCAAAGTATGAACACAATGCTTCTAATTACACCCTAAATGTTCTGTCACTCGGCTACCCTAATATGTAACAGCATACTAAGAACACACGGTGTACAATACAAGTGAGCATTTACCTGTGAAACTAATTACTAACACGTGCAAGATCCATTTAAGAAATGCAATCAGAATTGAAATTTTAACTAAAAGAAGTTTCGCATAAGCCACAAAAAACTGGAAAGAACACGGCAAAAGAATTATGGTAGTTATAATATGATCCCACACACTACCATACAACATAAATTCAGGGGCAGAGGCAAGCTTCTGCTTCTTAGTACTCATAACAGGCAAACTGGGTCTAAAATTATAAAATACCAAAGCAAGAATATTAGATCTTTCACAAGAACTTACAAATTATGGGAAGGTTCTGTTTCATAATATCCAGAATATACCAAAAGGCCTGATAAAGATGGAGGTACCTTAATCACTTGGTCCTTGTTTCGCAGCATTGTCATTACATTGCGATACTCCTCTGCAGCATTTTGCAATTCCTGCCTGGACCCAATCCAACCGTCATCTTTATCAGCAATTATATCCTGGTGATACACTTGAGATGTATCATCAATAGAGATCACATCACTCTCAGGACTGGTCTGGCGCCACCTTGATGCTGTGTCTTCCTCTCCTGAGCTTGCATCATCCACTATCCTACGCAGGTTTGCAGGTGGTCTAGATTTTTTCATTTTATGTGACTGAGAAGTACTGTTTCCATCTGCGATTGGAGGAGTAAGACTTTCTACACGGTGACCAGCTGCAATGTTGCACACAGTGTTACACCATGAATGTCCACATATCAGGAAAATTCAATAAAAGAACTTAACTTTAATATTATGGTATATGTCAAACAGAACGAGGAATAACATACAAGCACTCTATTTTTCCACATACGTGTACTTGCCAGAGCAACTGAAATATTTATCTCAGCAATATACCAACTATTGAGTTCCTGCATAATATATAGTATTTACTTGACTGCAAGATGAGGGTGTTTCCTTAAATTTGGTGCTCATATATGTGAAGTCGTCTTAAATTCACTTACGAAACGCCCAGCCAGAACACAGCAAAACAGATCGGACTGAACCAGACCAAGAGGAGCCAAACCAAGGTCTGCATCACCAAAACATGTGAGATCTGTGCTCTACTCAATATATTACGCAGCGTAGAGTGGTAAATTCATAATGACGTTTCACAACAACTTATCAGTCCCAGCTTCAAGAGTCAAGAAATCCAAAACAAAGAACAGAGCAGGATGGAAGTTAACAGACACAATCTTCTTTTTCTAGGGACTTCGTCCATGATATAATTTCTTGGTGACAGACAAGATTTCAGAAGCCGGCTCTTTCCATTTTCAGTCAAACAAGTATCTAACCTCCTGGTCAAACCCTTGCATTAAGCTATTCTCAATCACTAGTCACCTCAACACCTGGAACTTGTTATGATATGTACATGAAAACAAATCTAGTCTGAGGGTAAGAGCAAGAAAATAGCTAGTACAAAATTAGAAATTAAGTACAAGACTCAAAAGTAAAACCTGGACCAATCCACGATTTAAAAACCATAAAAAGAACCATGAACTCAAAGTGATCTGACCACAAACGCGACATAAAAATCCAGGACACATGTTTAAATTTGTACTACCACTAACACCATCTGCAGAGAAAATTGTAAATCTTCGTGGGTACATACAACCATTCCATGGATTCATAAGTGTGTCATAAAGACAGCAGGATGTGGAACAAGTAATTATATATGTAGCTTAATGGGTGACTGCTAAGAGACGCACGGGCTTTTAATATTTTACTTGTTAAAAGGTAAAGTGATACCGTTACAGGCCTGGTATGGCCCAGAGGGTGGGTAGAGGTATAGCACGCCCCAGCCACACTTTACCCCTGGAAAAGACCCGGTACCCATTTTACAGGAGGCTGGGTAGGCCCCAGGGCTGGTCTGGACAGGCAGAAAATCTCGTCCCCACTGGGATTCGATCCTGGGCCGTCCAGCCCATAGTCAGTTCCTATACTGACTGAGCTAACCCGCCCACAATATTTTACTCGTTATTTCATCATAACCTGATGACTGATGTGGTTTTAGGGAGTATAATATACTTTTTTCTCAGCTTCAGTGATTGGGATTATTTTGATGCTGGTGATTTTCCCAGGAAATTAATCTTTTACAATTGAGATAGCATCTCCTTACTCTATTTGTTGATTGTTTAATTTTTCAGTAATTGTTATAAATAAATTATGAAAGGCATTGGCCACATCTGTTGGATCCTTTAATTTTTCATCATTCACAAGTAAGGTGGGAAACTGTTCCATTGAATGTATTTTTCCTGTCTGTTTCTTTATAATGTTCTATGTTGTTTTTATTTTGTCATCAGATTTTGCTATAAGTCTAAAGTAGTGTTGCTTCTTAGCTTCTTTTATATAAGTTTTCTTAGGATTTGACAATATTTAATATAATGCATTTTTGCTTTTGGATCATTGCTGTTCTTAGGGAAGGCATACAGACTTCTTTTGTGTTTGCAAGATATTTTTATTCCTTGTGTAATCCATTCATTCTTGTCCTTCATACTTTTGTATATAACTGGAAAACTGGCTAGGAATATATTATGAAAGTGCATATACATGAGTGAAACATATGTTTAGGATCTGTACCTATATAAACAGATTCCCAGGTTGCTCTTTTTAGTAGAATCGGAAGGTTTCTGATTGTTTCATTGTCTATTAATCTGGTTTGCTGCTTCCATGGATAAACGTTTGTTGTTGCATATATATTTTTAATTTTGAGAATTTGTGCAATGTGGTCTGATAGGGCATTTATTATGGGAGATACAGAAGGTAAATTTATTCTACTGTTATCAACAAATATATTATCAAAGGCAGTGTTTGAGTTATTCTGAATTCTTGTTGCAAAATTTATTGTGTTGGACATCGTGTATGTTGTTAATAATGAGGTTAGTTGTTTTTTTCGGTTGCATTCAATCATTTTCCCATGGTAGACGTGTTTTTTGTGGGATCATTCTAGAGTAGAGTCATCTTGCATTTGGGTATGTATGGTAATTCAAGGGTTAGAGTTTGAACCCACAAGCATAACTTAGTTTTTACCTTGTCATGATAACAGAAGCATTTTCCTCTGAAATGCATCTACATTAGTCCAAAAATGTGGAAAATGCCTAGTATGAGATAAGACATTTCCATTAAAACTACTCCAAAACCTATGCCATGGTACAGGTAGTAAAGGTTTCTAACAGGCCACATATATTATTGGCTTCCATTCTCAGCTATTGAAATTACTGACTGCTACTCCACTAACAGAGACAGAGAAAAAGAAAAAGACCTCAAAGTAAATAATTTGCTCATGTTATGTCATTTACTGATGCTGTAACCTGCATGAAAAATGACAAGCACGAAGGTGGCCATATATAAGACCATTAATTTATAAGACCAAGAGTAACATGAAGATCAATAAATTACCAGAAAGAAATTATGGGGCTTAAATGCAAGCAGTAATGCCCTATTACAAAATATCTCATTCTACAGGCTAAGCATAACACAACATGATAGTGGTCACATGCAGCTTGAAACTAAAATACTGAACTAACCTTTCTCCAGTGCCATTCTGAGACGCATCTGAATTTCTTCAAATAATGTCTGTTCCACTGGACCAAATGTTGTGTCTGTGCGTTTATACCACTTCAAAAGGCAATCAAGTGGCGTGTCACCCTGAAACAATCAATATAAAACACCAATCAACACCACCGAACCAAACCAGTGTGTTCAAGTCATAACAATTTGACCCCTATTCAGGAAATGCCCCGTATGAACCTCAGCCACAACACTGACTAGTCTGAGTTTTTCAAGATCTTTTTCAGTCCCTCCACATAAATGCCACTGATAGTACCTCACATTAAGTAATCACTGCTTCTGCATACATCACTTCCAATTCATTATTCACTAACCATCCTACTATTCAACGTTCTATATTCCTAGCTGCTGACACTGCCAATAACCCTGTGGCATTGGAACTAAATGCCCATCGTGATGTGCAGGAGACCAGAATTTAAATAATACCATAAATCATTATAATGCCATAGTTGTCTCAAATGTTTTTGAGCTTGGTCTCAACTTGGAAGGGAAATACAGGTGTTTGTAAACGAAGTGCTGAGGAAAATATCTGGACACAAAGGACATGAAGCAAGTGGGGAACATTTAATTTTCTATAACAAACTCTGTGTGTCATACAGAACTCACAGCATTGTTAAAGAGGCTGTTAAATGGGCCAGGTGCATAGCTTACAAGAAAGGAACAATCTACAGTGATTGGTGGCAAGTTTTGGAAGTTGGCATCTGAAGAGCCAGAGGGGATATATGGGCCAACTAACAATGAATGCTAAGAAACAAGACTGAAGAAAACTGGAACTGATTCAAGATCATGTGTAATGGAGGGTTTTCATATTAGCAAAACTGATCGTTGAAGGAAAGGTATGTATTAGATTCAAAACACACCAGAGATTATAGGAAGTAATGTAATGTAAATAAAGTAAAACTTGACACATAATTAAATTTTGTTTTGAGCATGATGTACTTCATTGGTACGGGACACAACGGATGCACCACGGTCAAGCAGCAGTTCCATCACATCTAGATGTCCACAGGATGCTGCATCATGAAGAGGGGTCACTCCACCACACTGGGAGCCTCCACGGTCATTGATTGCTCCCCCTTTATCTATCAAGTACTCCACTATATCACGGTGACCATGATTGCAGGCTTCATGCAGTGGTAACCAGCCACAGTGATCACGAATGTTCACAGGATGTCCCTGAGTAATGAAACAGTTGCATGAAAACACAGGTATAAAATCAGGGACTTAGCGCTAAATTCAAACGCAGATGTATGCATATTAAGTCAAGGTCTCAAGATGGGGAAGAAATAGATATAAACCCGTAATGTCAACACTTTGCCTTCCTATGTTCTGTGTCCTTGTAATGTGCACAAAAATGTCTTTGAAGTTTGTTATAAAAACCATATTAGTGCAAGTCTGATATTAAAACTTTATAGTTCTCTAATAAACAAAAATTCAAGTAAAAATGCAGATCACCCAAATGACATTGCAATGAAAGGTACTACTGCAGTTAACCAGGAAACAGAAGCCACTACACACAAAATAAAAAGATAAGCAAAGGTTAGCAGAAGATAAAGTCACCTTACAGAAAGTGTACACCCATTACACAAGAAAATAACTTGATGACTTAGATTTATATTCAATCACACAAATGAAAATTTGGTTTGGGATTACAATAGTATTTCCTACACTAAAACCTGCATTAGCAGAAGAATAAATATATTTTCATGCAAGCAATAAGTTTTTCAGAAGTGTAATGCTGAGATTGGTTTCAAACTTCAAAAATGTAAAAAAACGTGATTATCAATGGAAAGAGATGATGATGTGTTGCGAATGCCAACTATTTTGAAGAAGACCTTTGCTGAAACTTAAAAACCCAGATCTTCTGTCAAATGAAGGGTCTTTCTTTATGTCTTTCAATTAACTCACCCACACAATAACGACTCTTTTGTTCTTGTTCTCTCGCAATAAACTTGTAACAATATGCAAATATCAATGGAATTTTTATTTTTGTCCCTTTTCACATATCATTAACCTTTTGGCGCCGGAATTATTTTTTTAATTTTAGCACACTCTGTATATAAAATGTGAATAATACAGGAACCAAATAAGTTAGATTTATGAAACAAACTGCATTTCGAAGAGGAAAAAACGGAGAGTATATACCACGTTTAAAATATTCAGTACCTATATTTGTTGAATAAATATATAAAATGCAACGTTTAGAGGTTAGCGGTGCGGTACGACCACTACAATCGTCGTTAGGCGTCAAAGGGTTAATGTGGATTCTCACTTCTCCAAGTTATCAAGCATTACTTTGACAGACAAAAAATTAGCAAACAAACAAACAATGTGCCAATAAGACCCGTAGTGCAAAAACAAAATAACTGAATCCCTGCAGCTGTTTTGACAGATAACTGTTGAATCAAGCCATCATGTGATCCAGATATGATTACTTACCAGTAATAAAGGTGGCTGGACACAAATATCAGTCCAGTTATTTAGGTGTTAAACTCTACATATTTATGTTTATTGGACCGTGCATCATTGTGATAGTTGAAGAATAAAAGACCAACTTGATGTCACTTGCTATTTTATTTCACTTCTTATGTGCTCAACATGTTTCGGACTTTAATATATCCATCA